>ERZ1292633.230-Hain-H41-02um-R1-230-length-73435-cov-14_pt1 | contig 73435 bp, 67 predicted proteins | sample MGYA00564406_ERZ1292633 | MGnify/ENA primary metagenome ERZ1292633 (study PRJEB36523, sample SAMEA6512639) | groundwater metagenome | collected 2019-01-08 | study: AquaDiva: Metagenomics assemblies of 32 groundwater samples
TATTATGACGACCAGTACCGTCCTGCCCACCTTCCTTTTTTTGAGGCGCGTGCCGGAATCGAACCGGCGCAGTAGGTGTTTTGCAGACACCCGTGTTTCCTCTTCACCAACGCGCCTGAATTCAAATATTTTACCTTAAATGGAAGCTTTTCTCAACGAGCTTTGGTAAAATTAGCTCTATAGGAGATGTGCCAGAGTGGACGATCGGGCTAGTCTCGAAAACTAGTATGGCCGCAAGGTCATCAGAGGTTCGAATCCTCTCATCTCCGCCATGAAATTTATGGCGCTTCTATTACTAATTTTGCTTAGTATTTTTGGGGTTGCTGATGCCGGTTATCTTACTTATGAACATTATCAACAAATAGTCCCTCCCTGTACCATTAATCATTTTTTACCAATTCTATCTGACTGCGGAAAAGTTTTAAGAAGTTCTTATTCTGTCATGTTTGGTGTTCCTTTAGCAGTCTTCGGAGTTATTCAATACTCTTTCCTTTTAATTGCAATAATTTGTTTAGTTATTTACAGAAAAAAAATCTTTTCTTACTGGATTATCCTTCAATCGATGATTGGGGCAATATTTTCTTTATATTTTGTATATCTTCAGCTTATTATTATAAAAAGTATCTGCGTTTACTGCATGTTGTCAGCTCTTATAAGTTTTATGATTTTTTTTCTCGTATGCAAGATTTTTCTAAAAGAAAGATTTCTTCTTCGTTTGACCATAATTGCCTTTATTTATCAAAAAATAATCAAGCCCGTCTTTTTTTTGTTTGATGCCGAGTTTATTCATAATACTCACGTTTTTTTTGGTGAATTATTAGGAAAAAGTTTTTTTAAAAAATATATTAACTGGAAATTTAACTATCAATCATCATTACTAAAACAAAAAGTCGCTGGAATTAATTTTGCAGGACCGGTCGGATTGGCCGCCGGATTTGATTATGAAGCAAAATTGACTCAAATTCTTTATTCCCTTGGATTTGGATTTCAAAGTGTCGGAACTATTACTAATCTCCCCTATGAAGGAAATCCAAAACCTCGTTTGGGCCGATTACCAAAGTCTCAATCTTTAATAGTTAATAAAGGATTTAAAAATTTAGGAACTGAAGTTACCGCCCAAAATCTAATCCGCCAACCGGTGGACGAAATACCAATGGGAATTAGCATTGGTATGTCAAATAATAAATCGATTGAAAATACTAGTGAAGCAATCAAAGACATTATTAATGCTTTTAAAATATTTGAAAAATATAAAGTAAAAAATAGTTATTATGAGCTTAACATCAGCTGTCCTAATTTAATCAATGCTAATGCTGACTTTTATAAACCTACAAATCTAAATCAATTACTTCAATCGATTAAACGATTGAGGTTAAAAAAACCAATTTTTATCAAAATGCCAATTGATAAAACAGATCAACAATTTTTAGCTATTTTAAAAATTATCAGTCAGCTTTATTTTATCAAGGGAGTAATCGTTGGTAATCTTTTTAAGGATAGAAAAAGCCTCCTTCTTAACAAGCAAGAAGTTAATAAATTTAAAGTCGGAAACTTCAGCGGCAAACCGTGTGAACCAAGATCGAATGAACTAATTAAATTAACTTATAAAAAATATGGGGGTAAATTAATTATTATTGGTTGCGGTGGTGTTTTTAATGGCCAGGATGCTTATAAAAAAATAAAACTTGGCGCGTCACTGATCCAATTAATTACCGGCATGATCTATCAAGGACCACAACTTATTTCACAAATTAATATGGAGTTGGAAAAGTTACTGGAGAAAGATGGATTTAAAAATATTCACGACGCAATTGGTTATGAAAATAATTAATCAGATTTCCGCTGGCGGCATCGTTTACAAAAAGCCATCGCTAACTACTAACTACAAACTACCCACTACTAACTATCTCTGGCTTATCTGCCAGCATTCGGAGCATAAGGGCTGGGTTTTCCCCAAAGGCTTTGTTGGTGATGTTAATAAAAATGAGTCAAATGAAACAGCCGCTCTTCGGGAAGTTGAGGAAGAAGGCGGAATTAAGACCAAAATTATTAATAAAAAGCCTATTGAAACTTATTATGAATTTAAACTCAAAGGGACACTCTTTAAAAAGACAGTCTTCTATTTTCTAATGGAATACGTATCCGGTGATCCGAAAGATCACGACTGGGAAATGAGCGATGCAAAATTCGTAACTGAGGATGAAGTAAAAAAAATCTTAACCTACCCTTCAGACAGAAAAGCTTTCGAAAAAATTCTTCAGGAATTATAATGACTCTATGGATGAATCTAAAAACCGACTGACCATCTTTAAATATAATGCAGTTCTTTCTATTCTCTTTTTTTTATCTTCAACTTTTTACATGGGTGTCAAAACAACCAATTATAATTTTTCTGACTATACTATTTCTCAATTAAGTTATTTTTTAAATAATAATCAGCTGTCAGTTTTCAACTTTTTATTTTTTATAAAAAGTTTTTTGGACTTAAGTTTTGCCTATTATGTTTTTAAATTTTATAATCTTCGTTTAAAAACACTGCCTGCCATAACCTTCCTTATTGCTATTTTATCTTTTGGATTGCTTGGTTTTTTTCCTACTAATCAATTTCCTTTAATTCACTTAATAATTTTTATTATCACTTTTTTTTCTTGGATATCTTCCCAATATACTTTAGCAAAACTTACTAATGACGAAAATTTTGTTCATTTTTCAAAATTATTAATTCTTGTTGAAACTATTCTCGGAAATATTTTTTTGTTTTTTAATTATTTTAATGCCATTTCCGAAACTGTATTCTGTCTACTGATTTTCCTCTGGCTAACTATCTTTATTGGCAGATATTTGAAGTAAAAAAACTCGCATTAGCTCGTTAAGAAGCTCTAGAGCGGTGGACCGGATTTGAACCGGCGACATTCTCCTTGGCAAGGAGACATTCTACCGCTGAATTACCACCGCGACTCAACACTTATATTCTACCAGAGCCCGTCGTAATATCTCAATCGCTTTTTCCAAATCTTTACAATTAAGAACATAGGCAATCCGCACTTCATCTTTACCTTTTCCTTTTGTTCCGTAAAATCCGGCGGCAGGCGCCAACATGACCGTTTCATTTTTATAATTAAATTTTTCCAATAACCACTGACAAAAATCTTCACTGTCTTTGACCGGTAATTTTACTATGGTATAAAAAGCTCCTTCAGGTTTTTCCAAGTAAACTCCTGGAATCGACGTTAATCCCTTGTAAAGAACATTACGCCGGGTCTGATATTCCTTATGAACGGATGCAAAATAGGAGTCTTTAACCTCAGTCAATTTTTCCGCCATGGCTTGATCTACGTATCCGGAAGACAGTCTTCCTTGGGCCATCCGCAAAACACCATCCGTCAGATCTTTATTTAATGAAACGAACATTCCCAGTCTCGCTCCGCAAAGACTATAACGTTTAGACAAACTATCAAGTAAAATCATTTTATCAGGATATTTTTTCATAAACTCAAGAATTGTCACGTGTTTTTTCCCGTCATAAACAAATTCACGATAAACTTCATCGGAAATCAAAAACAAATTATTTTTCACACAAATTGAAACGAGCATTTCCATTTCTTTCTTTGTATATACTGTTCCGGTCGGATTGCTCGGATTGCAGATAATAATTGCTTTGGTCTTTTTGGTAATTTTCTTCTCAATTTCACGTCTAACCGGCAAATGAAAAGCAGTCTCGCCTTTTGTTAAAACCGGATTTATTTTAACACCATTGATCGCCGCATAAGAGTTGTAATTGGTGTAATAAGGCTCAAATGCAATTACCTCTTCTCCCGGTTGACAGACAGCAAAAAAAGCCATTAATATTGCCTCCGATCCGCCGGTGGTCACCTGAATATGGTTGGTTTTTATAAAAGAATATCCAAGTTTGTTGTAATAAGAAACTAACGACTCAAGAAACTTTGGCTCACCTTGGGACTGACCGTAAGGAATCGGATTAGCTGTCCATTTTTTCAAAACATCAACCATCACATCCGGAGTTTTTATGTCCGGATCACCAATGTTGAGATGATAGACTTTGACTCCCTTTTTCTTGGCCTCAACGGCGAAGGGGACTAATTTCCTAATAGGCGACGCTGGAACCTGTAAAAGCCGGCTGGAAACTTTAGTGTTTTTCATAATGTAATAATGATAAAGATTTCAAATAATTTTGCAAGGGGATTTTACTATCCTAGACTTTTTCGTAAAACCGCCATTCGATCCAAATATTTCAAATATTTTTTCTTGGAATTTAATTTTATCCAAAGCTTTTCAACGAGAATATAATGCTCTTTTTCTTCTTTCGTTTTTGGTTCTAATTTCTCTCCTAAATATTTTTCAATTTCCAAAACATCTCTCAAAATATCTTTCCAAATTTGAGATTTATTGGCTAATTTAATCAGTTTGTCTTTTTGGACAAACCGACCGGCTTGTCTTAAATCTTTTTTAATATTTAAATAGTATTTTTCTAACAACTTTATCTGGTTATTTTTTATTGCATATTTTATTCCCCTCCCTGTTCCTAAAAATTCTGGTGGAATTCCTAAAGAATATAAAGCCCCGGTAAAACCAATTGCTCTTGGCAGTTTGACTTTTCCCACCCCTCGGGAATAACCAAAAAGTCCAATATGCAAGACTCTTTCCCGTCTTTTGGGCAAATAAAAAGATACGTCATTAATTAAGGGGGCGATTTGTTCAACTGTGCTTCGATAATATTTTTCAAAAACCGATATCAATTTTATTAATAATTTTTCCTCAGATTTAGAAATTGAGACCGCTAATCCCTTAGGGAGAATTTTTTCCAGTTTTTTAATTGCTTTAATGACTGATTTTTTTTCATAATCATACCGGAAAGCGCTTTGTATTAAAGTCGTCTTTATTCCACGATATTCGTCACAAAATTGTTCTACCGTATCAGGTGTTAAACCTCCCCGGAAAGGCAAAGAGGCTGAACCAATAATCGGATAAAGTTTAATATTATGTTTTTTTTCAAATTCCAGATAATGAGAGAGGCCAATTTTAACGGCTAAAACTGTCGGTACTAATCCGGAATTTAAAGCCGGGTCGGAACGGGCCAAATAAGGACGAAGATATGATGGTTTAAAATGAAATTTTTTCTGGTGTAGTTTTAAATATTTTTCCAAAAGAGAATCTGACTTAATAATTGTTGCCACCTGTTCAAATAAAGGAATTATTTCTATATGTTTTAAACTTTCCTGACCAAAATCATAGAGAGCATGTTTTAATGATGCAATTTCTCTAAAGGCTTCTTGGATGGCAATCATTTCTTCGGCTGACTCGGTCATCGGCAGAATTACTTCAAATAAAGGCGGGCTGTGAAATCCTATCTTAGTAGTTAAACCAGCCGCACCTAAAATGCCCATAAATGCTCTTCCGAGTCGAAATTCTGTTTCCACTTTTGGATTAGGTAATCTAAAGGTTAAAAATTTATCTTTTCCCAGTGAATTTTTTTTAAAATAATCATGATGTTCACTGAGAAGTTTCTCTATTACTGATTCATCGACGTATTTACCCTCCCAGTCCCATTTATATTCTGAGGTATTCAAATCAGAAAAGGATAGAAAGCACTCTTTTATTTCCTCACCTGTTTTAATGAAGGCATTCCTGCTCCAGTAAGGTTTACTACCATGATCTGGGTGTTGAGAAATCATGGTTGCCGGAATTTTTCGCATATCCTGGCTATTTTATCAAAGGACGATAAACTAAACAATACATAATTTTCAGATATAATATTAAAGGATGTTCCCGTATTTCAACGGATAGAATAAGGCCCTCCGAAGGCTTCGATGGCAGTTCAATTCTGCCCGGGAACACAGATGGTTTACAGGGCTTATAGGTAAGTGGTATACCGGGTCATTCGCATTGACCAGTCGCCAGTTCGATTCTGGCTAAGTCCACCAAGTTTCCCGCAAAAAGCAGGATTAACTCGCAGTAAAACTCACCAAGTTTGTTAACTGCGAGTTGAACAATTCTCGGTAGGTCCACAGAAACTAAATTGATTTTGTATAATATTTTAAGTTATAATAGCGCTCGTAGCTCAGTGGTAGAGCATTACTCTTATAAAGTAAGGGCCCTTGGTTCGAACCCAAGCGAGCGCACAAAATGTTTTAACTTGCCGAGATAGCCAAGGTGGTCACGGCGGAGGTCTGAAAAACCCCAGATGTCAGTTCGATTCTGACTCTCGGCACTTATATAGCCAAAAAGAGAAGTAAAGCTAATATGACGCGATAAACTCCAAAATACGTCAGAGAATTTTTCTGCAAGAATTTGATAAACCATTTTATCGCCAGTAAAGCACTGAAAAACGAAGCAATCAATCCAATAGATAAAAATAGCAAATTATTACCGGAAAAAATTAATTGGGAATCTGTTTTAATAAAATCAAAAGTTGAGGCGGCAAAAAGGGTTGGAACAGCTAAAACAAATGAATATAGAGCCGACTCTTCCCGATTAAATCCTAATAACATCATTGTCAAAATTACAGCTCCCGCTCTTGAAATTCCAGGAACAACTGCTAAAGATTGCCCTACTCCAATTAGCAAAGCTTGAATAATTGTCATTTGAATAATTTTTTTTTCGGTTTTAACGATCTTCTTTTTTATTAAATATTCAAAAAATATGAAAGATAAACCAATTACAAAAAGACTTGCCGTAATTAAAGTAAAGCTTTCGAAAAAAATCCCCTTAATAACTTTATGGAGCAGGAAGCCCGCAATTGCCGTCGGAATAAAAGAGAAAAAAACATTCACCATTAAAGATTTATTTTTTAATATCACTTTCCAATAAATAAGAACAACTGCCAAAATTGCCCCCGACTGGATAAATACTTCAAAAAACTTTTGAAACTCGGTTTGAGGAATATTCAATAACTTAGAAGAAATAATTAAGTGAGCGGTTGAAGAAATCGGCAGAAACTCTGTAACCCCTTCAACTAATCCTAAAATAATAGCATTAAAAATATTCATAAGTCAAAATTGTTATCCCCTCGTAGGAGGGAATCCATTCTTAGTCTGGATTCCCGCCTTCGCGGGAATGACATAATATTCTTAGTATAATATACGAATGAAAGTTGCTATTGTCCATGATCAATTACTCGAATTCGGAGGCGCCGAGCGCGTCCTTGTTTCTTTGAAAAAAATCTTTCCCCAGGCTGATATTTATACAACTACTTTTGACTTAAATTCACTTGGCTCTCATAAAAAACTGATTAAAGATTGGAAAATTTACGTTTCCTGGTTTGGAAAGATTCCATTTCTTAATAAATTCTATTCCCCTTTTAGATTTCTAACGCCTTTGATCTGGGAAAGTTTTGATTTTTCAAAATATGACTTAGTGATTTCTTCATCCGGCTCCTGGATGTCAAAAGGAGTAAAAACAAGTAAACCGACTGTCCATATTTCTTATATTCATCACCCACCCCGTTATCTTTATGGATATGAAACGGCCATTGAATGGCAGAAATATTTTTTGGTAAAAATTTACGGACACATTGTCAATCACTTTTTGCGGATCTGGGACTTTGCCTCTTCCAAGCGCCCTGATTTTTTAATCGCCAACAGTGAAGAAACAAAAAAAAGAATTGAAAAATTCTACCGCCGCGATTCTACCGTCATCTATCCACCGGTTAATATCTCGTTTCGATCTACCCCCTACACCCTACCACCTACAACTTATTTCCTTACAGTTTCTCGTCTCGCCCGCGCAAAACATATTGATGTTCTAATAAAAGCCGCCAATAAGTCAAAATTCAATTTGAAAATCGTTGGTTCCGGCCGTGATGAAGAAAAATTAAAACAAATGGCTGGGCCAACGGTTGAGTTTTTGGGAAATTTGAGTGACGAACAATTGAAAAAAATTTATTTAAACGCTAAGGCTTTTTTATTTGCGTCCCGCGACGAAGAATTTGGAATTGCGATAGTTGAAGCCATGGGATATGGATTACCGGTCATTGTTTATAAATCAGGCGGAGTACCAGAATATGTCAAAGATGGAATTAACGGATTTTTATTTGACGAATTAAATTCGGACTCTTTAATTAAACAAATTAACGAATTAACAAATTTAACAAATCAAGAATATTTGGCAATGAGAAAAGAAGCAAGAAAGACGGCAGAAAGATTTAGTGAGGAAAAATTTAAGCAAAGAATTTTAAGTTTAATAAAGACAGTCTTTAAAAAGACTGTCTCTAAATAACATGCCCGAACTTCCAGAAGTTGAGACCATTAAACAAAAACTGAAACCCAATATTATTGGAAAAATCATTTCTGAAGTTAAAATTTTGTCTCCCAAAAATTTTGTTGGAAAAAAAGAAGATGTTATTGGAAAGAAAATTATTTCCGTTGATCGCTATGGGAAGGTTTTGGTAATGAAATTGATTAGGGTCGGTCAAGACCGACCCCTACATGAAAAATTTCTCAACTTCCATTTTAAATTATCCGGCCAAATTCTTTTTGCCAAAGATGTTAATCATGCTGTTTTCAAAAATATTATTCCATTTACTGGCGGAAACAAAATGCCTGCTAACACAACAAGAGTTATTATTAAATTTACCGACGGTTCAGGATTATTTTTCAACGACCTTCGCAAATTCGGCTGGATAAAGATTAGTGACCAACCATTAAAACCAAAAGGTATCGATGTTTTGGATAAAAAATTTACTTTAAAATTTCTTACCGATTTAACCGATTCAACTGAAAGACCGATTAAACCAGTTTTGATTGATCAAGATTTAATAACCGGTATTGGAAATATTTATGCTAACGATTCTTTGTTTTTAGCTAAAATTCATCCGCAAAGATTATCTAATTCTTTGACAAAAAAAGAAACATCCCTCCTTTATAAAACTATTAAACAAACTATTAGCCAAGGAATTAAAGACTGCGGTTCCTCCGGCGCCGACGAAGCCTTTATTTTACCTGACGGATCAAGAGGTAATCATCAAAAGAATTTTTTAGTTTATCAACGAGAGGGAAAACCCTGTTTGGTTTGTAAAACAATTATAAAACGAGTCAAACACAACGGCCGTAGCTCTTTTTTTTGCCAAAACTGTCAAAAATAGCCTCATCCAACCTACGAGGTTGTACAGCTTTATTCATAACGGATGGCCTCAACAGGCTCGAGAGCAGCAGCTTTCCGGGCCGGGAAAACACCAAAAGTAATTCCAATCGCAGAGGAGATACCAAGGGCAAGTAAAATTGATCCTAAATCGATATAGGCAGGAAAAAGACTCTGAACTGCCAAAACTGCTAAATAAGCCAAACTTAAACCTAATATTCCTCCTATTGATGAAAGAAGAACGGCCTCGGCTAAAAATTGATAGAGAATATCTGACTTTCTGGCTCCGATTGCCCGTCTTATTCCGATTTCTTTAATACGGTCTGATACCGTCACATACATAATATTCATAATTCCAATCCCCCCCACGACCAGTGAGATAGCAGCAATAGCAACAAGAATTAAATTTAAAACCGAAAAAATAGATGTAATTGCAGACATTAGCTCGGTCGGTTCAACAATACTGAACTCATCTTCTTTATATCTTTTTAAGAATATACGTTTTATGTCCTCTTTCACTTGAGAAACATAACTTTCATTCTCTATCTTGACGGTTAACCGGAAAAATTTCTTATCCGGATTAAAGATAAAACCTGTTGTATATGGTCCATATAAATATTTATCATAGTCAAATCCCCCCATTCCTCCGCCTCCTTTGGATTTAGTAACTCCTATAATCGTAAATTTTACATCATCAATGGTCACTTTTTTCCCAATTGCCTCTTCAATATTTCCAAAATAATCCATAGCAATCTTTGATCCAACCACAATTACTTTAGCTTTTTTTGTCACATCGGCTTTTTCAAAAAACCTACCCTCCTCAACCTCAAAACCCATAATTTCTTTTATCACTTCTGAAGAAAACATCACATCGGCAAAATCTTCCTTTAATAATCCTTTGATTTTGGTTGACTTAAAAGCGATAGGAGCAACACCGGTGACATTGTTTATTTTTTTTAAGTTTTCCAGGTCGCGGGCGTCAAACCGGCGGGTAAATGATGAAACTGACCCGGTGAACCCGCCCGATTGAAGAATTCGTCCCGGAACAAGAAAAAGAGAATTTTTACCTAATGACTCAAACTGATCGGAAATATATTTTTTTAATCCTAATCCTAAAGCAATCAAAACGACAACGGCAAAAATACCAATTAAAATACCCAGACTTGTTAAAAAAGTTCGAAGCTTATTTCTCGAAAAATCATCAATTGCTGATTTAAAAATAAAAATTAAATTTTTCATACGATTTTTCCATCTCTAATCTTAATTACTCTTTTCGCATAACTGGCAATATCAGTCTCATGAGTCACAAGAACCACTGTCATTTTTTCAGTACTGTTTAATTTCGCCAGTAAAGTCATAGTCTCATGTCCTGTTTTACTGTCAAGATTTCCTGTCGGTTCATCAGCTAAGATTAATCTTGGTTTCATCATCAAAGCTCGGGCAATCGCCACTCGTTGTTGCTCTCCTCCTGATAATTTATTAGGATAAGAATTTATTTTGCTTTCTAAACCAAAATTTCTCAAAATAGACATTGCTCTTTCTTTTGGATCAAAAGGTAATTTTTTTCTTGAATAAATTGTTGGGAGCATAATATTCTCAACTACTGTTAACTTATTAATCAAATTAAACTGTTGAAAAACAAAGCCAACGAATTCATTACGAAGACGGGATAATTCATCATCGCTTATACGAGAGATTTCTTTATTGTCAACGTAGACTTTACCCGTGGTTGGTTTATCTAGAAGTCCGATGATATGCATCAAGGTCGATTTTCCCGAACCAGAAGGACCCATTATCGACACAAATTCTTTTTCTTTTATTTCAAGGCTTGCCTTCTTTAAAGCGTAGAACGTGTATTCTTTGTTAATAACATATTCTTTTGTTACATCAACCAATTTAATCATAGATAATGTCTCCTACCTCTACCCCATTTTTAACCTCTACTTTGCTGTCAAATTCTTCTCCGCGTTTAACATAGATTTTTTCCTTCTTGCCTTTTCTTTCTCTTACTACATAGTTACCTTTATTGTCTTTTTTGATAAATTTCAATGGTACTGATAATACATTTGGTTTCTCTCTCGTAATAAAACTGACATCACCAGTCATAGCCAGTTTTAGAGGTAATTTTTGGGCTGCCTCATCGAGACTTAATTTAATTTCATAGACTGTTCCGGTTTCTCCTATCTTTGGTATAAATGAAATATAACTGATGTTACCGGAAAAAGTTTCATCAGGGTAGGAATCAAAAACTACTTCTCCTGTCATTCCTTTTTCCAAAAATACCACATCCAACTGCTCGGCTGTCACTGATAAATAAATCGTTTCTGGATTAACTATTTCAAATTCAGCTCCGGATGGAGTAATGTTGACTCCGGCAAAAGGAGTATCCACCCGAGTGACAATTCCTTCAATTGGTGTCCAGAGATTGGCATATTCAACAGTTAAACTTTGCAGTTCAACATCCAAAACCGCATTATTTAAATCATATTGACTGTCTTGTAAAGTGCGCTCGGCACTTTTTCTTATTGATTCGGAAAGATCATACTGTTTATTCCAGTAATCGTCTTTTGTTTGGTCAAAAGTTAACCTCTGACTGGTAAAAGTATTAAGATGTTTTCGTAATCGATTTTTCAAATCGCGCTGATCAAGAGAAGCAATCACTTGATATTTTTTTACATAGTCACCTTCTTTGACTCCCACCCAAGCCAGTCTTCCCGAAGTTTGGAATTTTAAAGTGACTTTTTCTTCTGCGTCGATTTCCCCTGACAAGGAGAGAGTTTCTTTCAAGATCTCCTTTTTAATCTTGTAGGTTTCTGGTTTTTTTTCTTTGTTCACCGGAGTTGATTGATTAAGAATAAAAATTATCGCCAAAACTATAATCACGCCCAAAACTATATACCATTTTTTTTTAAAAAAATTAATCATAGGAAATTTTATCACAAAAACGCCGACCAGTCACTGATCGGCATTACGTTATAAAGTAGGAAATTCCAGGCAAATAAAAATACCGCCGGAAGTATGATTGTACCAATAATTAAAAATTTTTTTGATGTGAAAAATTTCTCAAAAGCAATCAAGGCTAACGGCCATAATGCTAAAGAATAACGACTGATATCACGATGCTGAATAAACAAAGTAGCTGTAAAAAATACTAAACCAAAATAAAAAAAACTTCTGTATTTAATATTTTTTATGTTAATAACTGCCAAACCGTAAAGAAAAAAATAAAATATCACATCTTCCAACCAAGCCGTGCCAATCCAAGGTTTTTGAAAATTAAAAACCGAATAAGGAAAACCCAGATGAATGTTGTCACCGGAATGAAAATAAGCAAAAAAATCTTTATACTGCATCGCATAAATACTAAATACAACAAACAGGCCAAAAGGAATCAGAAACAAATAAAGCCATTTAAAATTGAATATTTTAGATTGGATCCCCGTCTTCACGGGGATGACATAAGACTCAATTAAGACAAATATATATGCAGGAAATAAAAGTATTCCCGGGGTCTTAGTCATTGTTGCTAATCCCCCAAACAAACCTGCCAACCAAAATTTTTCTTTTTCAAAAAAGAAAAGTGATAATAAAATCAATAGCATAAACAAACTTTCCGGAGCACCCACTGATCTCACTACCAAAAACCGAGGAAGAAACAAAAAAACCGACGCTAACATTAACGGATTTTTTGTCAGTTTAAATTTCTTGAGTAAATAATAAAAAAATAATACCAATCCAATAGTTGATAATAAATTTACTAAAACCATTGATTTAAGATATCTTAAATCTCCAATTGGTCTAATTAGACTCATGAGTCTAATTAGCGCAGGATACAACGGCAAATGCGCAGCAAAATATTTATTCGATACTCCATTTTCAACATGAAGATCATTAATCATTTTTGGATTATAAAAAGTTTTTGCCGGAATCACATATAAAGGCCCATCATATTGTTTATATATGGTAAGAAAACCGACGGCCCTCCAAAGAACAAAAGTAGAAATTAGAACAATAAATGTTAGAATTAAAAAAGGATATATGCGCCGCATACTTAACATTCTAACAAAAAATCTGATTTTAGTCACTGTTCTTCTCATGGGAATTTTCTTGCGTTTTTACAAATTGACCGGTTTCGCCACCTTTTTGGGTGATCAGGGACGTGATGCAATCATCGTTAAAAGAATTTTGACCTTAGAACATCTTCCGGCAATCGGCGCTCCTACTTCGGTCGGCCAGGTTTATCTTGGTCCTTTTTATTATTATTTTATTGCACCTTGGCTACTTCTATCTAATCTTAATCCAATCGGTCTGGCCGTCGGCGTTGCTTTTTTTTCTTCTTTATATCTTTTAATTAACTATTTAATTGTTAAAGAATTGTTCAACAATAAAACTGCCTTAATTTCCACAATTTTACTGAGTTTTTCTTCGGTTTTAATTGATTTTTCCCGCTTTTCCTGGAACCCAAATCTTCTTCCCTTGTTTACTTTACTGACAATTTATTTTGTTATAAAAAGTCTTAAAACAAGCAAGTGGTATTTCTTTGCTTTATCCGGCGCCTTTCTCTCTTTCTCGATTCAACTTCATTATTTATCTCTATTTCTTATTCCTCCAATTGTAATTCTATATCTGTTGTCATTGCGAGCGTTAGCGAAGCAATTTCTTAGACAATCAATTTTTAACTTTTCACTTTTAACTTTTAACTTTTTTCTCTTCTCCTCCCCACTTATAATCTTCGATCTTCGTCATCAATTTATAAATACCAAAAATTTTATTGCCCTTTTTCAATCATCAGGAACAAACCTATTAATGAAAGTGAATAGTCTTTTTGATTCTTTTTATTTTTTAAATTTATATTCTTTAAATGTTGTTTTAAATAAATTTTTTGTTTATCTTCTATTTTTATTCCTCGTTATCATTTTTGTTTCCTTAATAAAACAAGTGTCAAACATAAGAATTCTTCTTTTTATTTTTTTGTTGACTATCCTGGGAATGGCATTATACAGCGGCCCTAAATATCCCCACTATTTTGGCGTTCTGTATCCCCTTTACTATATTATTATTAGTTATTTTCTTACCATTCCTAAAAAGTTTTTTTGGAAAAAACTTTTTATTATTTTTTTTATTTCAGGATTTATATTTTTGAACTTTCAAAAATACCCCTACTTCCGTAATCCCTCTAATAATCAAATTGGTTTGGCAAAAAACATTGCTCAGAAAATTTCTGATAATATTAAGAGGGAAAAATTTACGGTGACCGCCTTGCCGGAAAAATACTCCGACTCCACCTATCGTTATTTTTTGGAAATCTGGGGAAAAAGAGCCACTGAAAAAGATTCTTTGGATAGAGCCGACGAACTTTTTGTTGTTTGTGAAAAAAAATGTGATTTAATAATCGGTAATCCTCAGTGGGACATTGCCTATTTTGCGCCGAATAAAATTGTTGGTGAGTGGAAGGTGGGGGATGTTAAAATTTATAAATTAATAAGATGAAAATTTCCCTAATTATTCCCTGTTATAACGAAGAGGTCAATATTCAAAAAGGTGTCTTAGACAAGATCGGTAACTATGTTGCCAAAGATGATAGATTTCTTGAAGTTATCATCGTTGATGACGGTTCAGACGATTCTTCAAAAACCGTTATTAAAAATAAGTATTTAAAAATTTATCCAAAATTTAAATTACTGGAAAATTCTCATCAAGGCAAAGCTTTTGCCGTTTTAACCGGTATTAAACAAGCTAAAGGAGATTTTGTCATGTTTACCGATATTGACTTGGCAACGCCAATTGATGAAGCCGAAAGATTAATAAGCGAAATAAAAAAAGGGTATCAAATTATTATTGGATCACGTTCATCTGATAGATCTGGCGCACCGATGTTGCGAAAAATAATGGCTTTTGGTGTAATTATCATCAGAAATATGATTATAGGATTACCCGGAATTAAAGATACTCAATGTGGATTCAAACTTTTTGAAAGAAAATCCGCTTTAAAAATTATTGATAAACTTCAGGTTTTTCATGATAAAAGGATTGCTAAAGGTTCATCTGTTTCTGCCGGTTTTGATATAGAATTCTTGTTTTTAGGCCAAAAATCGGGTTACAAAATTATTGAAGTTCCAGTTGTCTGGAGACATGTTGAGACGAAAAATGTGAACTTTATCAGGGATTCTTTAGAAACATTAACTGATATCGTTAAAATAAAATTGCTTGATTTGCAGGGAAAGTATAAATAATTATTCAACTTCTTTAATTGCTTCCCTATATTTACAGTAATCACAATCTTTTCCCGATTCAGGAAGTTTTTCATTCAAACATTTGTGAATATCAATAATCGTTTTCTCGATCCAAGAATCATCTCCAACATAGGGAAGTATCTTTACATCAAATTCGAGCTTTCCGTCAAAAGCTTCCGCATCAGAGTCACCATTACAGTAAACAAAATAACCTGTTGAGGAAACTTTATAACTGTTTTTCCGGAAAAGCCACTGGTAGATTTCCATCTGCCTTTTGTACCCGATCTGCCAATCGGCGTCGAGTGATACTTCTCCGACTTTAGAAGTTGCCTTATAGTCAACAATAATTAATTCTCCGGTCGGATTAACCCAGATATCATCAATGCCCCCGGTAATATTCAGGTTAGTTTCTTTATGAAGATATTCAATGCCTCCACGAAGTGCGTCCCGCCATTTATCCATATTTTTATTTTTATAGGGAATGGCATCAATTCTATAGGTTTTCATTAAAGGATGCGGAGTTCCGTCGGCACGATGAACATCAAATTCTTTTTTCAGCAATTTGTCAACGGCTGAATTTAAGGAAAATGGATAGCCAGGCGGCTGGGCAACACCAAGACGGCGGTCAAAATAAAAACATCTAGGACAATTTAGAAATAAATCTATCTTTGAACGGCTTATGCGGAAAGGAAACAGTGAGCCAGGTGTATAAAGATAATTCTTTCTTTTCGGATTATAATATTGGGACATAGGATTATTATAGTTGATATAATTTACTTTAGTTATGAAAAAAGCTTTTCCAATTATTATTTTGACAATTATTTCAGCTTTTCTGATATTTTATCGTTTTCCCGATATCCCAAAATATTTGGCTTTCGATGAAATTGAATTTACCAAACTTGCATTATCTTTACAAAACAAGCCTTATACCCCTTACTCAAGCTTAGCTACCGGTCATTCCACTTTATATTTTTATATTTTACTTGCTTCATTAAAAACGTTTGGAATTAATCCATTTGCTCTCCGTTTCCCCGCGGCAATTTTTGGAATTTTAAGTGTCGTGTTTTTTTATTTGATAATGAGAAAGGTTTTCCAACAGTTGAACAATGTAACAATGAAACAATTATTTCCATTTCTTCTATCAATAATTTTTCTGACGTCAAGATGGTTTTTAAACTTTGCTCGTTTTTCTTTTGAAGCCACTTTTCTTTTATTTCTTGAGTTAATATCAATATATTTTTTAATCAAATTTAACGAAAATCAAAAAAAGAAGACATCTTTTTTGAGACAATCGCCAGGGGCCCCCGTGGGGGTGTGGCGGTCGAAAAAAACGGTGTCGAGTTTTTTGTACTTGTTAATTTCCAGCATATTCGCTAGCTTGGCCTTTCTCTCCTATATCCCCGGCCGGATTTTTTTTATCTTGCCAATTGGATTTATTATATTGAAAAAATATAGACAAGGCATTGCCTTGTCTCTATTGCTATTTCTAATCCCCTTCATAATAATAATCACCCCTCTTAGTTCATATCTCTTTTCAAATAAAGACTCCCGTATCGATAAACTATTTTTCTGGAAAAATCATGAGATGACGGTTAACGAAAAAATAATTGGTACCGTAAACAATGCCAAAACGATCAGCCTGATGTTTTTCACTAATGGTGATATGAACGGAAAGCATAATTATCCCGGCAAACCCGCCCTAAATCCTGTTTTAGGTACTTTGTTTATTATTGGATTTATTTATTCGTTAAAGAATTATAAGAATTTGTATAACAAATTATTTCTACTTTATTTCTTAATTTCCCTATTTCCTTCCCTTGCAATTTATCCCTGGGAAAACCCCAACATGCTTCGGACATTTACTGTCATTCCCGCCGTGGTTTATTTTATTGGAAATGCTATTTACCATCTTAGCTCGATCGTACAAAGATGGTCATTAAATAAAAAAATATATCGATACTTAATACTTAATACTTTATACTTAATACTGATTTTTTCCTCTTTCTATGAACTGCGCACTTACTTCAGATATCAGGCGCCGGTTTTTGAACATTCGTTTGAAATAAGATATCCTTTGGAAAAAGCTATTAAAATGAAAAATGTTTATGAAAAAAATCAATAATTGGTTCATAATTATTTTTTTTATTTTTTTGTTTATTTTAATTAGGTCTGTTAATTTTACCCAACATCTAAATTTTTCTTCCGATCAAGCCAGTTCTTCTTTACGGATACTTGAAATCTGGAAAAATAAAGAGATTACATTAATCGGTCCGTCTATTTCTTTTCATTTTATTGGCCGGGATCTTTATTTTGGATCAATCACCTATTATTTCCAGCTCATCTTTCTTCTCTTGACCCGATTTGATCCGATAGCCGGTTCTTATCTTTTTATGATCTTCGCCGCTTTGATGATCATCCCGTTATATTATGGAGCTCTCATTTTGACAAGTTACTACGGAGCTCTTTTTACAATTGCTATTTACACTTTAACCCCAATTTATATTGACTATACCCGTTTTTTTTGGAATCCCAATTATCAACTGGCTCTCACACCAACTCTGATCTTACTCTTTAGTCTTTTCCATAAATTTAAAAAAACTTACCTACTCTTTTTAACTGGTTTTTTAGCCGGACTTCTTTTGTTATTTCATTATCAATATTTTGTTATAGTTGCCTGTTTAACCGTTTATTTTCTATTTGTAAAAAAAGTCGGTTTCAAGAAAATTCTAATTTTTATATTCGGAACAATTGCCGGTCTATCCCCAATGATTATCTTCGAGTTAAGAAATAATTTTTATAATTTACAAACCTTATTCTTATACATAAAAAATTATCGTGAAGTTTTTTTCAATAAAAATGGTTCATTAGCGGTCAATCCCCACTACTTTTTAAGCATCGGATTATTTTTGTTATTGATAATCGACGGCTATCTGGCAAAGTATTTTAAAGGAAAAGTTATTTTAATAATGACTATTATTTTGATTATTTTTGGTTTTACTCTGTATGGAAAAATTCCATCTCACGGTTTTGGAATGAATAATAACTGGAACTATCCGATGGAACTAAAAACTTACCAGATAATCAAAAATGAAAAATTAGAAAATGTTAATATCGTTCATTTAGGTTATGACACCAATGCCACCGTTCAGAAATTTCTTCTCACAAAAGATAATTACCAAGGACTTGCGAAAGATTATTATAATAATCGCTATCTGTTCGTTATTAATGAAGGAGATGATTATATGAGTAATCCCGCTTATGAAGTTAATACCTTTATTCCCTCAAAGATTGTCAAAAAATGGACAATTAATAAAATTTACCAGCTTTATTTGCTGGAAAGAATTAATGAAAAAAATAATTAAAATTATTCTTTGGCTATTTCTTTTTTCTTTGTTCTTAAGAACCTTCCGCCTTCCTTATTACATTTCCTATCATCAAGATCAAATCCGCGATCTTTATTATATTAAAGAGTATTTTGAGCAGGGAAAATTGATTCTTTTAGGACCAAAGGCATCCGTAGGTAATTTTTTTCTGCCTCCTTTCTGGTACTACTTGATGAGTTTTGCCTATTTATTTTCTAAGTCGCCCTTAGCCCCGGCTTTTTTAACTGCAGTCCTTTCTTCTGTCACTGCCGTTGTTATTTTTCTTTTCGTAAAAAAATTTTTTTCCATTCAGCTTGCTTTTATTACCGCTGTTTTATACGCGGTCTCACCTTTATCAATTGAATATTCCCGTTTTGCCTGGAATCCAAATCCTATTCCTTTATTCGTTATGCTGACTTTTTACTACCTGTATGGGTTCTTGTATGACCTGCCTGCCGGCAGGCAGGAAAAAAAGAAAATATATTTTATACTTGGAACAATTACTGCCAACCTTGCCTTTCAGCTCCATTATCAAGGCTTGGTAATCTTTATTTTTTATTTCCTTGTAATTTTGTTTTCTAAAAAATTTACTTTAAAACGTTTTTTTCATTACTTTATCATTAACGTTCTGCTTGTTTCCCCTTTTATTATTTATGAACTGCAAAACGGCTTCAAAAATATACTCGGCATTATTAATTTCTTGATAAAGTCTCAGGCGGTTACCAAACTTAAGTTTTTTGGTATTCCTTTCTTTATTAAATTCATTATCAAAGACTTTTCTTTGTTTCTTGCAAGAACAATGTTTTTCAAAAATCAATTATTAGGTTATCTATGTCTTTTTATTTTATTTCTCTCTTTATTTTGGTTCCTCTTTAGACTTTACAAACTTTATAAACTTGATAAACTTTACAAACTTCTTAATCTGTTTTTAATCTTTTCTTTTATTATGCTTTTCTTTTATAAAAATTCACTTATTGATTTTTATCTGTTATTTTTAATTCCTATTGTAATCATTTATTTTGTTCTTATTTTTAAAAAAACTGTCGGAGAAAAAATTGCCATAATAATATTTTTTCTTTTAATATTGATAAACCTTTTCAAATCGCCTGCTTTCGGTGCGTATGACAGAACCTTCCTTTGGATCAGGGAGTCAATTAAAAAAATCACCAATCAAAAACAATACTGTATAAATTACAGCATCTTTCCCCAAAATTTTATTGAAAGTAAATACCGTTATATGATAACTCTTGCTGAAAATAAACCTGTTTACGATAATTGTGACTTGGCGATGTATTACCGGTGTGACCCGAAAGTAAAAAAAGGCTATTACCTTTGTGAAACCGCCATTTGCCCCAGGGCGCCAATTGATTTATCATGGGGGAAAATAATCGACATGAATCCATTCGGTTCTGATGTTAAAATATATGAGTTTGAATATTAACTATGTTTGACTTATTTAAAATATTTTCTTTTCTTAAAAAAACTTTTTCCCGGAAAGATGTTTTAATCATTATTTTGCTAATTAGCTTATTTTTTCTAACTCGTCTAGTTAATCTCGACAAGTTTCCGATCTTTTCAGATGAGGGAATTTATATCCGTTGGGCTAAAGTTGCTTGGCATGATTCCTCATGGAGGTTTATCTCGTTAACTGACGGTAAACAACCGCTACAGACCTGGGGGACAATTCCTTTTTTGAAGCTTTTTCCTGATAATTCTTTATTGGCTGGCCGATTATTTTCAACAACTACCGGTCTCGCTGCTTTGACCGGAACTTTTTTAATTCTATTTTTTCTATTCGGAAAAACCGGCGCATTTATTGGTAGTTTTCTTTACATAATTACTCCGTTCTTTCTTTTCTTTGATCGTATCTCTTTGGTCGATTCGGGAGTCAACGCTGGTTTTATCTGGATTCTATTTTTAACTATCGTTTTAGCCAAAAAGCGAAAGCTGGAAACAGCCCTGCTACTTGGATTCATTGGAGGCTTTTTTCTTTTGGCTAAGTCTTCCGTTCGAATTTTCCTGATGTTGGGTGTTTTTGCTCCTTTACTTTTCTTGGGAAAAAATTGGAAAAAATTATTTAGAGAAAGCTTAAATTACTATCTTCTTTTTGGATTATCGGTAGGTATTGCTATTGTAATCTACAATGTCCAACGTCTCTCGCCTTTTTTCCAGTTCGTTGATAAAAAAAATCTTTCTTTTGTTCTCAGTTTTGATGAATTTTTAAGAGATCCGTTTCAATTATTTTTAAATAATATTGTCTTTACTCCGCTATATATTTTTTGGGAATCGGGATTTGTTGTGCCTCTTTTGGCCATCCTTGGAATCATCGCTCTTGCAAAAAAAGATAAAAGACTCACAGGTTATCTGTTTATCTGGTTCATTTTACCTTTTATTGCCATTGTCTTTTTTACCAAGGTCTTATTCCCCCGTTATCTGATTTTCTTAACTTCTTTATTATTGATTTTAGCTACTTATCTGCTGGTAAACATTTCCAAAAAGGCCCGAGTGCTCTTATTAATATTGGTAATTTTGGCGGTCGCTTACTTTGACTATACGATTATTTTTGATTATAAAAACATCCCCTTTCCCCAGGTTGACCGCGGACAATACATTGAAGGTTGGCCGGCCGGTTGGGGGGTTAAAGAGTTTATGGACTTCGCCCGAGTTCAATCCCAAATAAAACCGGTTGTCATTATCGCCGAGGGCAACTTTGGAATGGCCGGCGATGTCCTTGACGTTTTTCTTAAACGTGATGACAAAATCACCATCAAAGCCTACTGGCCACTCGGTGATGAGCAATTACGGGAAAATTTACCTCTTTTAAAAGACAATAATGTTTTTGTATTTTTTTCCCATCAGGAAGAAGTTCCAAAAAATTGGTCAATTATGCTCGAGCCTTTTCAGGTAATTACCAAGCCGAAAAATAAATCTACTTTCCGTATTTTTGAATTAGTGGGCAAAAAATAAATTCTTTAAGCCTTCGAAGTGTTGTGAGAAAAAAGTTTAGTCTGCCATAACATTCCACCAACTATAAAGAAAAAACCAATATATTGTTGAACGCTAATTACTTCTCTAAGAAAAAAGGCAGATCCAAATAAAGAAACCAATGCTGTCAGTGGAAGAAAAGACGATGCAATCGAAACTGGTATCTTTTTTATGGACGTATACCAGCATAAAGCCACAATTGCTGTAAATATACCCAAATAGAAGCCAACTGTTAAGTTGTTTGGACTAAATAAACTAATCGTGGACTTATTTGTAAGAAAAGAAAAAAATATAAGCATTAATCCTCCATAAAATTGTCTTCCAGCCAAGATGATGTAAACCTCTGTCCCTTTGTCTAAAAGTTTTTTTCCTATTGCATGGGAAATTTGAAACATAAGTGGGGATAGTAAAATAAAAATATCGCCTACATTCAGATTTACTCCCGATCCCCCTATATACAATCGTCATCGCTCCAATAACCATTAACAAAGTCGCTCCAATTTGTCCATTTCTAACTATTTCTCCTAAAAAAATTGTTCCCAAAATAAGTGAGTAAATTGGTTCCGTTTGAAGAAGTAGTCCTGTATTGACACCTGACGTCAGTTTTGTTCCAATGAATAATAAAGCCTGACCGATGGCAGTAAAAAAAGCAACGGGAAGTAAGGTTTTTAATATTTTTACGGAAAAAAGCTTATTGAATTCTTTTTTAACAAAAAGTTGTATGATAAAAGGAATTGAAGCTATGAATACCGAGAGACTAACTAAAAAAAGAGGATCTATTGAAAGGACAAACTTATGAGTAATTATCGGAAACATTCCCCACAAAATCACTCCAAAAAGAAGAACAAAATAGGTTGAGTTATTTTTTTTCATTCATCAATTATACAAATTTAAATTGCTTAATTGCTATAATTACGATTAATATGTTTTTCTTTTTACTTTTTGCCTTTACAACCTTTCTTTTCAGAAATGCTTTTACTACTTATTTTTTTAATGACGATTTCTTTTTTTTGAAAATTAGCCGTATCAGTTCCTTTGACCAATTTATCAATTTTTTCTCCCCTATCAGACAGGCCTCTTATAAACCCATTTCTCAAGAAACTTTTTACTTCCTAACTCATCTTCTGAAAGAAAATATTTTTTTGGCCCACCTTTTAGTTTTTTTTATTTATTTTATAGGTCTATATTATCTATACAAGATCATTTTTTTATTAACAAAGAACAAACCGCTATCTTTTTTAACAACTTTTTTTTATGGTATCAATTTTACTCACGTTTTTCAGCTCTATTATCTAGCTACTTTCCAAGACATTATCATATTCACTTTTCTTTGTTTAGCTTTTTATAATTTTCTTAAAAATAAAAGAATATTATCGATAGCCTTTTTTATTCTCGCTCTTTTATCAAAAGAAACAGCGATTCTATTTGTTCCGTTTTTGATTTTGTTTAAATTATTCTTTGATAAAAAAATCAGCTGGAAAAGCTTGTTGCCATATTTAATCTTGGGAATAACATTTTCCTTAATTTACCAATACAGTCTGAAATATGTCATTGCTCTGGATAATTACAAAATCAATTTTAACCCAAGATTGGTCGTCAATAATCTAATGTGGTATTTTTTATGGAGCTTAGGCTTACCTAATTTTATGCCTGATTATATGGTTAGCATATTCAAGCCCCCTATTCGTGAATTCGACAAGCTATTAACCAATTTCCCTAGTATTAAGATTTTTCTTTACTCACTTCTTAGTTATTTCGGGATTTTATTAGTAACTATTTTTGTTTATTTAAGAGAAAATAAAAGTCGTCTAAAAGAATTTTTTTTAATGACAGCATTTTTGTTTTCTGGGTTTTTAGTTTTTATTGGTCCGATCGCTTTCTTCCAGCACAAGTGGATGGTAAGGTTAGCTTTACCCCTGATATTTGTTTCTTTCATTCAGGCTTATGGAATTAAATTACTGATAGAAAAGAAGGGATTAAAAAAAATTGCGGGTGGTTTTCTAATTGGATTATATATTCTTATAAGTATTTTGGGCGTCTCCATCCACGAGTCATCGAGTACATTTCAGCTTGAATCGAACATAACTAAAAACACTCTTAAATATTTTTCTAATAACAAAGTTAAAATTTTAAAACATAAATATATCTACTTTAAAGATTCTAATAAAAAAGATTTTAACCCTTGGGGTGGATCAGAAAAATTAAAAGTGACACTGAGCGACCAAAACTTTATTGACCATTTTTTCCCCGGATCAAATATAAAAGCTGTCTACGGATTTGAAGATAAAAAAATTCCTAATAATTCCTTCGTAATAAATTCATTTGATATTCTTTTGCTATAATTAATTTGATGAAAAAGATAATCTTTACCGTCATCTTGCTGTTAATTATTTTCTTCCTTGGCCGTAATCTCAATCCTTTTTCTTCAACAATGTTTACTTTTCACGACTCCACCCAACCTGTCCGCATTCAACAGTTTGTCTCGGAATTAAAAAAATTTTATATCCCTCCCCGTGTAGCTCCGGATTTTAACTTCGGACTGGGGTTTCCCGTTTTTAACTTTTATGCGCCTTCTTCATACTGGCTGACAGGAATAATAAATTTTCTTGGGATAGACATCGTTTCCACAATAAAAATATTTTCTCTCATTACTCTTTTGATTGGTTTTTCCGGTAGCTTCTTATTCCTAAAAAACTTTTTTGATTTTTATCCGGCCTTGTTAGGAGGAATTCTTTATATCACCTCTCTTTATTTTCCTTTGGATATTTTCGTCCGCGGCAACCTGGCCGAACTTTGGTTTCTATCTCTTCTTCCTTTATCATTTCATTTTCTCTATAAAAACAGTTTAAAAAATAACCAGAAAACATTTTTTATTACAACAATAGTTTTATTATTTACTTTAACAAGTCATAATATTTTTTCTCTCATATTTATTCCCGTCGCCATTACTTTTCTTCTTCTTTTGAAAAATAAAAAAATCAATTTGCTTTCCTTTCTTTTCGCCTTTTTTCTTTCCGCTTACTTTTGGTTACCGGCCATTGCCGAAATGAGTTTTACCTGGGCAAGGGAAGTAGCTATTCTGACAAATTTTCGAAATCATTTTTTATGCATTAATCAACTCTGGGATTTCCCCTGGGGATATGGAGGATCAACCAAGGGCTGTATCAATGACGGAATGTCCTTGAAGATTGGAAAAGCACAAATAATATTTTTTGCTTTCGGAATAGCTTTGTTTTTGTATAAAACCTTAGTCAAAAAAAATAAAGCAAACAAAATCTCATTATTCTTTATTATTTATTCTTTATTATTTCTTTTCCTTACCCTTTATCAATCTCAGCCTATCTGGGAATTATTCTCTCCAATCGTGTCAATTATTCAATTCCCCTGGCGTTTTATTGGTCTCTCATTACTTGGTATTAGTTTTTTTGCCGGTTATTTTTTTCAAAATCTAAAAATTCCGGGAAAATCTCCAGTGATTTTTCTGTTGGTATTGACTGTCATTATTATTAATGGTAAATATTTCAAAGGACAGGATATGGATAAAATTAATTTTGAAAAAAAATATCTTTCCCAAGAATACATCGAAAAAAAAGCCGCCTACGCGATTCCCGAGTATCTGCCAAAAACCATTGACTATAATTACTGGAAGAGTTTGGAAAAGAAAAAAGGAATTCCCTTAGAATTTATAGCCAAATCATCGATTGAGCCGTTTGATAAGAACAAACAAACTTTGATAGAAAAAGTAGCTAATACAATTTCGATAGTATTTCTATTTTTACTAATATTTATTAGTTTTCAAAAAAACAAAATTTTTGAAAAGTGTATGTTTGAGCGCCCCTCAAATAAAGTTAAAGGAAGAAATAATATATAAAAAAACTGTAAACCTAATAATTGTCTTTGAGGTAAGCGAGTTCACTTTGATAAAATTTTGTTTATTGAAATATGGATAATAAAAATCAACTTAAAAAACAAACTATTTTAAGTACCTTAAGTCTTTTCTTCCAAAGCGGTTATTCCGCTGTCCTTGGTTTTGCTGCTAACTTGGTTTTAACTATTTTGCTTTCTCCCCAGATATTCGGAATTTATTTTACCGTTCTTTCGATCATCGCCATCCTTAATTATTTTTCCGATATTGGCCTGGCCGCCTCACTTATCCAAAAAAAAGAAATTGAAGACAAAGAAATATCAACCGTATTCACAGTCCAGCAAATATTGATTTTAATTGTGGTAGTTATTGGTTTTTTTGCCAGTCCTTTTATTGTTTCTTTTTATAAATTGCCCGTTGAAGGTAAATTTCTTTATCAAGCCCTTCTTATTTCATTTTTTCTGTCTTCCCTCAAAACCATTCCTTCAATTTTTTTGGAAAGAAAAATACAGTTTCAAAAAATCGTTTTCGTCCAAATAATAGAAAACACTACTTTTTATTTATTTGTAATTATTTTGGCCCTGATGGGTTGGGGATTAAAAAGCTTCACGGTCGCCGTAATATTACGATCCTTAATCGGAGTAATCGTAATTTACAGTATTTCTTTTTGGAAACCGCAATTTGGAATTGATATTATTTCGCTGAAAAGGTTACTTTCATTCGGAGTTCCTTTTCAAATGAGTTCTTTTCTGGCCTTGCTCAAAGACGATTTGTTAACTCTATATCTTGGAAGAGTGCTTGGTTTTCAAGCCCTTGGATATATCGGTTGGGCAAAAAAATGGGCAGAGTCACCTATTAGAATTATTATGGATTCATTGAGTCGGATTCTCTTTCCTCTTTTTTCAAGATTTCAAAAAGAAAAAGGCCGACTTTCCCGTCTGATTGAAAAAACAATCTATTATCAGTCGTCTTTGATCATTCCGGCAACATTGGGATTAGCTTTAATAATGGGTAAAATGGTCCAGTTGATTCCCCGCTATTCCAAGTGGGAAAGCGCCCTACCTCTTTTTTACCTATTCTGCCTTTCTTCTCTTTTTTCCTCTTATTCAACACCTTTTATGAATCTTTTAAATGGTGTTGGAAAAGTCAAAGTAACATTTTATTTTATGGTTGGCTGGACCATCGCTACTTGGATTTTGACACCAATTTTGACTAAGTTTTTGGGTACTTACGGTTTTCCTGTTACTTTGGTAATTTTGTCATCGTCATTCTTACTGGTCCAACGGGAAACAAAAAAGATTGTTCCCTTTTTATTCCTAAAAAATATCGTTCCCTTTGTATTTTCCGGATTGATGATGGGAGTGGTGGTATTTTTTCTCACAAAATTTTTTGTTTTTAATTTACCATTTTTGCTTATCCCCGTTGTGGGCGGTATAATGACTTATATTTTGAGCTTGACTTTAATATTTAAAATTAATTTAATTGAGGAAGTTAGATTATTATTTAGATAACTATGAAAAATGTATCAGCCGTCATCGTTGTTAAAGATAATCCTGTTCATCTATCAAAAGTTATTTCTTCTGTTGAGGATTTGGTTTGTGAAATTATTATTGTTGATATTGGCATTGATGATGGTTTAAAAACCGCACTAAAAAACAATAAGCTAGTCAAAATTGTTAAGATGAAAGATGAAGTCCCCTACGTTGAACTGATCCGGGAAAAAACCAAGGATTTTGCCAAAAGCGATTATATTTTTTTCCTAGATCCTGATGAGATAGTTACCCCGGGATTAAAAGATATTATCAAATCACAGTTGGACTTTTGTGATTATTTTAAAATTCCCCGAAAAAATATTATTTTTGACCGCTGGATCAAACATTCTCGTTGGTGGCCCGATTACCAGGTAAGGCTTTTTAAAAAAGATAAGGTCGTCTGGCCAAAGATTATTCATCGCCAACCCAAAGTTGAGGGTCACGGATACACAATTGAAGCAAACGAAAAATATTCTCTTCTTCATCATAGCTATCAAACTATTGATGAATACTTATCTAAATTTAAACGTTACGCTAAATACGAGGCCAAGGAAGTCTATGATTCTAAAAAAGATTTAACTTTTTCGAATGCTATTATCAAAGCCATCAATGAATTTATTAGCCGGTACTTTGCCGCTGAAGGATATAAAGACGGCAGTCAAGGATTAGTGTTAGCCTTTTTACAAATGTTTTACTATATCATCGTTTATTTTTACTACTTAGAAATGAAAAAATTCAAAATTGAAGGGAAAATCAATGAAGAAGAGTTCTTTAAAAAAGGTTTAAAGGAGACGTTGTATTGGAAGAAGGAAAAGAGCCTGTGGGAAAGAATAATACAAAAAATTTTATGATCGGCCTTATTACTGTCAACTACAACCAATATCAGCTTACCCGTGAGTTCCTCGATTCTCTCGTAACTGTAAAGAACACTAAAGACTTAACTGTCTTCATTGCCGATGTATCTGACAAAAAAGAAGTATTTAAGATTGATAAATATCCAATGAAGGTAATTTTAAAATCTCTCCCCAACAACGGATACGCTTTCGGAATCAATGAAGGAACAAAATACTTTCTTAAAAGAGGTCTTGATAAATTTTGCGCAATTAACAACGATGTTTTTTTTGACCATAATTTTTCTACACAAGCCCATTTGGGATTTGAAAAGGCCGATATTTTTGGTGGAAAGATTTATTATGCACCAGGATACGAATATCACAAAAATTATCAAAAAAAAGATATCGGCAAAGTACTATGGTACGCAGGTGGGATAAATGATTGGAGAAATGTTTATACCTCTCATCGCGGTGTCGATGAGGTTGATAATCACCAATATGAAAAATTTGAGGAAACTGATTTTATCACCGGCTGTATGCTTTTTTTCAACAAAAAAGTCGTTGACAAGGTAGGATTTTGGGATGAAGGATATTTTTTATATTTTGAAGATTCCGACTTCTGCGAACGAGCGAAAAAAGCCGATTTTAAACTATATTATAATCCGAAAGTGATAATCTATCATAAAAACGCCCAGTCAACAGGCGGTTCCGGTTCTTCTATCCACCAAAAATATCAACGAAAAAACCGTATAATCTTCGGTTTTAAATATGCTCCCTTTCGAACAAAACTTCATTTGATAAAAAATTTCTTTTTAAATCAAAGGTAATAAAAAATATGAAGTGGTTAAAGTTGAGTATTTTTCTTACAGTCCTGTTTATTTTTTTCTATCTTCGCCTGACTCCCATCATCAATCAAACAGTCCCCTACACCTATGATCAAGGAAGAGATTTTTTGAAAGCTGAAGAAATTATCCGTAACGGAAACTTTACTTTTATCGGACCAACCACCGGAATCCAAGGTGTTTATCACGGAGCTTGGTGGTATTATATTCTTACAATTTTTTATTTATTTTTTAATGGTTTACCTATTGGATTTTATTATGGATTATTTATATTATCAACGATTGCAATGGTCTTATTTTACTTCTTTATTAAAAAGGAATTTGGTTGGCAAACTTCCTTACTATTTTTATTGATTATTACAACCGGAAATTTCTTTATTAAATTAGCTTTTTTTACGAGTAATAATACTTTAAGCCCATTATTTGTTTTATTACTAATTTATTCTGTCTATCAATTCCTCAAAACTAAATTAAATAAATATTTATTCTTAATATCTTTTTCATTAGGATTTATTTTTGAATTTGAAGTAGCTTCTGGAATATTAATAACAATATCGTTTTTTATTACTTCTTTATTTTTTAAATTATTTAGAAAAAGTTATATAAATTTACGAAAACTTGTCTTTTTTCTATCAGGTATTATCATTCCTATTTCCCCAAGATTATTATTTGAATTAAAAAATAATTTTATCCAGACCAAGGCTTTTATTAATTTTTATATTCACCCTGTTGCTACTAATCAATCATCATTCTTTTCAACTTTGACCGAAAGAACACAATTATTTCTTAAATATTATCTTCAATTAATTTCGCAAGAAAAATTTTACCTTGGCGCATTATTTTTTTTATTTTTTATTTATTTATTTATTAAAGGAAGAAAAAATGCTAAGAAAAAAAATACCCTTTTATTTTTTTCTTTATTGACAGTGGTAATCTTCCTGGTAAGTTTGATTAATAGAAATAATTTTTTTTGGGATTATTATCTTGACGGTGTTCAGTTTATTATCTTATTTATTTTTATTTTAATCTTCAATTTAGAAAACCGATTACAATTTGTAAAAAATATATTGCTGGGAACATTTATTTTCATAATGCTGATTTCTTTTTCAAAAGATCTATCCAACATAAACATTCCATTGATTGGCTTGAGAGCTGATGATAAAATTGTTAGATATTTTGTAGAAAAATCAAATAATAAGTATTTTTGTTTGAGAATCTATACTCCGCCGGTTATTCCCTTCACTTATTATTATCTGTTTTCTTATTATGCCAATCACCAAAAAATAAAATATCCAAGACAGGAATTCACTAATAATCAGTGTTATTTTATCTTTGACAAAGAATCTTACCAATTTAGAGTTGATAAGTGGCGAGAACAGTATATTCCAAAAAATTCTGAGTTGAATAAAATAATCAAGTTTGAAAACGGCACTTCAGTAGAACTATGGACGTTAACGAAAAATTAAATCCTGAATTAAATTGGGATCAGAGGGAATCTTTAATTCTTCCTTACTCAACAGATATTTTTCCACAATCATGTTATTTGAATATTTAAATACTTTATCGGGATTTCTGTTGATTTTTACCTGATTGCTTTTCCACCAATCCCCTTTCAAATAAGGTTTGTCTTCGGGAGGCGGAGCAATAATCAGATAAGTAAGGGCTTTTTTTTCATAGGGATGACTTACTGTTTGTCCAAAAATATTTTGGACATAAAGAATCGAGTATTTTTCAGAGTACGCAAATTGGTCAGGAGTATAAATATAATAGCCAAAATCGCTTCCATCAGCATCCTTATATATTTTCTTTGCCAATTCATAATTAAACCTCCAACCTGTGCCAGCAGATTTGATCGCTTGTATTCCAGATATAAAATTGATGACAAAAATATATATAAAGATCAATGCAAATATTTTTTTGTTAATTTTGCTGAATAAAGAGGTGAAAATGATTAATGTCAATGGTAAGAAAGGCCAGTAATAATAACCCCAGACAACTCCTTTAAAAGCCAATGTTAGAATCCAGAACCCGAAATAAAAAAAGAAATATAAGTAATATATGTTTCTGTATTTAAATTTTTTGTCTTTAAGCTTGTAAATAAGGATTGCAAATAAAATTGTCACTGGAAAATTTAATAAATAATTTTGGGGAATTATATTAATTCCGTCAAATAATATTCCTCTTGCCCTTTGTATAAATATATTTAACATGCTTAAGCTTCCAACACTTTGTTTTGTCGTAATATAACTGATAACTGATCTGATTTGCAAAAAATTATGTCTTAACTCAAATAAAAAATAAGTGGATAAAGGAATCAAGAGAATAAAATAAGCAAAAATGTGAGATAACTTTTTCTTTTTGAAAAAAAACGGGATTAAATATATCGTTAACAAAACAAGTATCGGTAGTCCAAAGGCTATCTGAAACTGAATGATTAAACCTAATAAAAACAAAGCAACTATTAAATAAATAAATTTGGCCGATTTTACATAAGTTATTAACAAATAAAAAAATATTGGAAAAAGCAAAACCGCCCCAAAGGGATTAAATAAATTATTCGTGTAAGATATGGAAAAAACTGAAAGCAATAATGAAGCCAATAAACCGGTTTCTTCGCCAAAAAGTTTTTTACCGAAATAATAGGTAGCAAATATCGATAAAGCTGATAAAAAAACCCAAAACCATCCAACTACGACCGGGTTCCCTTTTCCGAGAATAAAAATCGGAAGATTTACATAAAACCATAAAGGACCATGGAAAACCCCGGGTATTCCTCCTGATCTTGGTCCTAATAAAGTTGGCTTATGAGTCCTTACTATGTCTTCCAGTACTAAAAAATCCCTCGCAATATCGGTGTGAAACATCAAGTCCTTGTTTATGACATACCAGGCACTCAATAAAATATTCAGGAAAATTATGAACACAAAAATCAGTTTGTATTTTTTTAAAAAATTTGTCATTTTTTATCCTCCACCCATATCTGCCAAAGGTATGATTCTATTTCTCCTTCTTTATATTCAATTTTATTATTGTCTCTCATGCGACTTCGCACATACTCTTTTTGAACATCCAATCCTCTATCCGGTATTTTTATCCACAAGTTTTTTGTCTGAACATATGTAAAAAATGTCCAGAAAATAGTTGACAATAAAATAATCTGTTTAAATTTAATCTGTAAAATTCTCCTTTGTAGATAAGCCAATATGTAGATAACCAGAATTGAATTCATCAGCATATAATACTCGGATGTTAATCCTCCGTAGAAACTATATCCAATCGCCGGTACCAAAAACCAAAGCAGTATTAAATAACTAAGTATTTTTTGCTTTTTGTCTTTATCAAAAAAAACCACTATAGAAAAAACGGAAGGAATGACAAATTTTAGGAATTTATAAGTACTTGGCAATGATAAAATTGTCTTAAACTGAATAAAGGCATCGTTTAACCGGTGAAGAAAAAACCTGAAGTGGAAACCTTTGATTAAATAATCTTTCAAAAAATTACTGAACAACCTTAAATTATTATTTTTTGTCTGAATGTCATATAAAACATTAGGAATAAACCAAACAAATAATAAAGGTAGACCGATAATAATCCAGATTAATGTTCTTTTTTTATCCTTTGCCAAAATAAAAGATAAAAAAACAATCAATGGTAAAAACACTACAGAAAAATGAAGATGAAAAAATAATCCAACCAGAAAACTAAGAATTAATATCCACTTATATTTTTTTTCATAGACAACTTTATAAATTGCATAAAAAATCAAAAGAGCAATACCAGGAATTAAAGAGACGTTCCAGGGAACACGATTGAGCTCAATTAAATATCGGTTGGTCGCATAAAAAAAACTGGCAAATAAAGCAATATTTTTGTCATAGATTTTTTTTGTCACTGTAAAAATCACTGCAAAATTAAATAAGTTAACCAACATATTAAGATAGTTGGCCGCGTCTGGATCCATTCTGGTTAATAAATAAAAAGGTGCAAGAAGATAGTACCAAAACGGCCCTAAATGAAACTGCCCGACCCCGGTACGGGGTCCAATCAAAACAATTTGACCTTTGATTATGTCTCTTACTTTCCATGCATCTCTCGCCTGATCCCAGCCAAATGTTTTATAATCGTCTATCTTATAAAACCGCAAATACATTCCAATCAAAACTATCAACAGAAAAATTAGATAAAATTTATTTTTATTAATAAAATTTGCCAGTTTTTTTATTTTCATTTTTTCAAACTATGGCTTTTTAATTATTGAAAGAAAGCTATTGCTATCAAGAATTTTATATTTTAAACCGGCATTATCTAATTCTCTGAGTATATAGTTTCGGGTGATTAAAACAAATTCTCCTTGTTGGTTTTCAAAAAAAGAAACTGCTTTTTTGTTGGGATCAGGTAAATCAATCAACGAATAAATTCGTTTTCCGGAATAAAAGATTGCTACCGGATAAAAATTATCATCGAGATAAATGGGTATTTTATATTTTGCGGCTTTTTTAGCAATATCGACATCATCGGGAACAAAGTGCGAGGTTGGATATACTTCTTTGTAAAAATTTTTTATTTGCAGTCCTGATATAAATATAAAAAACAGGATATAAAAGATATTAGCTAACCAATTAAGTTTTTTTAATCTAGTGAATTTAATAAATAATTCTTTTCCCCAAAAAACTCCTCCCGCGATTATGAGAGAGATCGGCAGATAAACCGGAATCAGATGCCAGATTTGAGTTTCATTAGTTGTTAAAAAAGGATATAGAACCAGTAAATTCCAAAATAAAAGCAACATAAATTCTTTTTTAATAAATCTAAGGGTAATAAAAATTAAACCAATTGAGGTTATCCAAATGTAATACCATTTTCTTATTCCCATATGCAGGTAAAATAACGGCAAAAAAGTTTCTATATGAAAAAAAGATCCTAAATTTTTATTTCTCATTCCCACTGCAATAAAATGTTCTCTGAAAAAAGGTTCAAAACTGGTTAATTGAACGAAGTACCAGGGTGAAACAATTATTAAAAATAATATAACGCCCATGATTGCTTTTAAAAAATTTGTCTTACTTTTAAATATATCCTTGAAATTATTAAAAAATATCAACACGCCAATTGACAACCCAACCAATGTCTTTGACATAATGAGACACGCAAACGCAATCATAGTTGCAATAAACCAATTAAAATTGTCCTTGACCTTAAGACTAAAATAGATTGTTAAAAGGTAAAAGAAAATAAAAACTGAGTCCAAATCTCCTGATCGGGTTCGGATTAAATACCAAACCGATGTACCAAGAATTAAAGATGAAGCAATGCCCACCAAACTGCTTTTAAATATTTTTTTGCCTACTAAATAAATCAATATTATTGACCCAAGTCCAAGAAATGCTGAAGTAAATCTTACTGCAAATTCAGTAATTCCAAATAATTTTATCGATAGTGCCATTAACATAAATCCAAGAGGTGGATGATGATAATAAATTTTCCCATTCCAATCCATTTTCATGAAATTTCCTGTTTGAGCTATTTCCCGAGCAATCCCTCCATACCAGGCCTCATCCCAATTGGCCAATGTCAACCAGTCAATCCGGTAAAAAATAAGAAAGGAAAATAACAGGGTTAAAAATAATACCGGCCAGTAGCTCTTAAGAAGTTTCATTGGTTTATATTATATAATAAAGACATTGTCATGAATAATATTACCGTCGTCATTTTTACACCTAAAGAAGACGAAAACATTAAAGACTGCATTGAATCGGCTCGACTTCTGACTCAAAATATTATTCTTGTTTTTCCTACTTCCACTTTTGTTGAAACGGTCCGAGAAGCAGGTATCAAACAGGCCAAGACGGATTGGGTGTTGATTTTAGATGCTGATGAAAGAATTACGGAAGAACTCGCAAGCGAAATCAAATCTCTTATTATGTCTCCATCTACACCCTACACCCTACAACCTACAACCTATTATCAAATCCCCCGCAAGAATATCTTTGCTGATGTTAAATGGCTTAAATATGGAGGCTGGTGGCCAGACTACCAAATAAGATTAATCAATAAAAAATATTTCGTTAACTGGCCAAAAAGAATTCATTCAACTCCCAAAATAAAGGGTCAAATTGGTTATTTGAAAAATCCTCTGATTCATTATTTTCATGGGGACTTAAGCGGCATGGTTAAAAAAACTGTCATCTTTGAAGATATCGAGTCAGATCTTTTGTATAAGGCCGGAAAGACTGTAACTGCCGTGACTTTTTTCCGCAAATTTTCTGCCGAACTTTGGCGACGGATGTTTAAGGGTTTAGGATTTTTAGACGGAACTGTTGGAGTTATCGAATCAATTTATCAAGCTTTTTCCAAAACCATTACTTATTTATTTTTATATGAAAAAAAATCTCAAGGTCGGACTATATAATCCATTCCTTGATACTTTAGGCGGCGGAGAAAAACACATTCTGTCAATAATGGATGTATTGTCCAAACAGGGAGCGGAAATAACCGTTTTCTGGGATAAAAATCTGAAACAAGAAATTAAAAATCGTTTCTCGCTTCAATTAATTAATCAATTGAAGTGGGTTAATAAAAAAAACCTGAAAAATCTCTGGCCTTATGATTACTTTTTTTATGTGACTGATGGAAGTTATTTTTTTTCTTCGGCCAAAAAGAATTTTGTTTTTTGTATGGTCCCCGATAAAAAACTTTACAATTTGAATCTATTAAATCGTTTGAAACTTTGGAATTATAAATTTATCAGCAACTCTCCTTTCACAACAAAATGGTTAACTAAATGGGGAATTAATCCAATTACCATTCCGCCATATATTGATGATCGATTGTTTGTAAACAATCGAAATAAAAAAGAAAAAATTATTTTATCAGTTGGTCGATTTTTTTCCCATTTACACAGTAAAAATCAAGCAGAAATTATTAAGACTTTTAAAAAATTAAAAAATCAATCTCAAGAATTTAAAGACTATAAATTGATTTTGGCCGGTGGCTTAAAAAAGGAAGATCAATCATATTTTAACCAATTAAAACAGATTGCCAATAATGATTCCTCAATTATTTTCAAACCGAATTTGTCACTTTACGAACTTTATAAACTTTATGAACTTTCTGCCTTTTTTTGGCATTTCACCGGCTTAGGAATCGATGAAGAAAGACATCCGGAAATGGTTGAGCACTTTGGTATCGCCCCACTTGAGGCGATGGCCTCCGGCTGTTTGACATTTTGTTACTCCGCCGGCGGACCGAAGGAATTGATAAAAGATAATGAGAACGGATTTTTATTTTCTACGGTTGATGAATTAATTAATAAAATTATCAAAGTTGATTCAAATGAAGCTTTAAAAGAAAAAGTTATTAAAAACGGAAAGCAGTTTGTGAAAGAAAATTTTTTGTATCAGATATTTCGATCACAAGTTATAAAATTATTTAAGGTCAGACCTTCTACGAAGGACTGACCTTTCCATATGACATACCCTATTTCTATCATCATTCCCGTCTATAAAAACTACGAGATGTTTTATCGCTTTTTAGAAATTAATAAAAAATATTTTTCCAGTTGCGAGGTTATTGTTATGAACGATTACCCGCAGACAAACATTACCAGCAAAGTTAAAAAGATCTACCCTGAAGCAGTTGTTATTAATAACAAAAAAAATCTTGGCTTTGCAGGTAATGTTAATAAAGGAATTTTAAAAGCAACGAGAAATTTTATTCTTCTTATGAATTCGGACGTTGTTTTAAAGGATAATTCTTTTCTAAAAACATTGGAATATTTTAAGAAGGACCGAAAACTTTTTGCCGTCGGTTTTGCCCAGATTGAAAAGGACGGAAAAATCGTTGGCGCCAACCGCGCTTACTTTCAAAATGGCTTGATTAACCATTCTTATCAACAAGTCACCAGTCACCAACAACTAATTTCTAATTTCTGGGCCGAAGGCGGTTCCTCTATCTTTAAAAAAAAACTATTTATTGACTTAGGATCGCTTGACGAACTTTATAATCCTTTTTATTGGGAAGATATTGATATATCTTACCGTGCTTGGAAGTCTGGTTATAAAATTTTATATGATCCCAATATTCAGGTAGAACACCATCATGAATCAACTATAGGAAAGTATTTTGACAAATCAGAAGTATTAAAAATCGCTTTCCGTAACCAATTAATCTTCCATTGGAAAAATTTGACAGACAAAGATTTAATCATTAAACATTTACTTAATCTTCCACAATTTATTTTTATCCCCGGATTTTTTGATGCTCTTATAAGGTTGACTAAGATTTTGATATCAAGGAAAAAAACAGTAAAATTATTTAAGAAAACAGACAAAGAAATATTAAGCCTTTTTGGTTAAAAAACGCAGATATCTATTTTTGAGACTATCGCCAGGGGCCCCTTTGGGGTGTGGCGGTCGAAAAAATACGGTATCAAGCTTTTTAAAAAACTATGTTTAAAAAATATTTAACATCAATTTTTTTAATAATAATCTCTCTCCTCTCCATCGCTTTGTTCCTTTACAAAATGAACGTCTCCCCTCCTGCTTTAAACGCTGATGAAGCGGCTAATGCTTATGATGCCTACTCAATCTTAAAAACCGGTCGTGATCAATATGGAAATTTTATGCCTTTAAGATTCAAGTCTTTTGGCGATTACAAACTACCTCTTTTAACTTACTTGGCAATTCCGTTTATAAAAATATTTGGTTTGACGGAAACCGGAATTAGAATGGCTAACTCCCCCTTTGTCCTTCTCTTTCCAATAATTATATTTTTGTTAACTCAGGAACTGTTTAATAAAAAAAGTGTCTCTTTGTTGGCGGCCTTTTTGTCTGCTTTTGCTCCTGGCCTGCAACTATTGGGCCGTCAGGCTCATGAAGGGTATATAACGGCATTTTTTTTAACCTTGTCTTTTTATTTATTTCTTAAATTTTTTAATAAAAAAAGTGTTATCTATTTTTTGATTTTTGATCTTTGCTTTTTGATCTCTCTGTTCAGCTATCATTCCTCTCGACTCTGGGCCGGTTTTTTCTTACTAATTTTCATTTATTTTATTTTCATAAAAAAAATTAAATGGTTCTATGTTTTAGGAATAATTACGGCAATTTTGATTTTTGGCATTACCGATCTCATCAACAGTCCCTCAAGAATAAAAAATCTTTTATTTTTTAACAACATTGGTTTCTCTTTAAAGATTAATGAGCTTCGGGCTGAGGGCGGTAGCCGCTTGGTTTATAATAAACTAACCGTTGGTTTAAAAGATTTTATTAATGAATATTTAAAATATTTTTCCCCGCAATTTTTGAGTATCAACGGTGATGAAAATGCCCGCTTTGGATTCTCCGGCGTATCTCCTATTACCCCGATTGAATATATTTTTATTTTTATCGGCCTGTATTATCTTTTCAAAAATAAAGAAAAATGGCGGTATTTAATTTTATTTATTCTGTTATTTTCTCCTATTTCCGCCGCCCTCTCCTGGGCCGGTTTATCAATCACTAGGTCCATATTTATTTTTATTCCAATTTTTATAATTTCCGCCTATGGTATTGTTAATTTTCTAAATAAAAAAAATTTATTTTTTTATGTTACATGTTCTATGTTATATGTTACATTTTCATATTATTCCTGGGATTTTTATCTAAATCATTACCCAAAAAGAGCGATTGTTCTTCGCAGTTGGCAGGCCGGATATAAAGAATTGACAGATTATATTAAGGTTAATTATGAAAAATTTGACAAGTTTTTTATTACCAGAAAAAACGGTCAACCGTACATCTTTTTACTTTTTTATCTCCAATACCCTCCGGAAATTTATCAAAAAGAATCATTATTGTCTATACCTGACGAGTATGGTTTCGGTCAGGTAGAACAGTTTGATAAATTTATTTTTGATTTGCCAAAAGAAGATGTAAAAAAATCTATTGTTATTGGATTCCCTGATGATTTTTCCGATACGGAAAAACCACATTTAAAAACAATAAAAGCCGGAACAGAAACCATTTTCTATATAAAAGAAAGTGCTACAACCACATTATAAAAAGCATGAATCAAAATCGGCACGGTCAAACTCTTTCTATGGATCATTATCAATCCGTTGACCATACTCAAAAGCAAATCCGTTGCCATAAACATCAAAAGCATGCCTCCGTTGATTTTACTGCTGGCAAAAAGAATCGGTACATGAAGAAAAAAGAATAGAATGCTGGCAAAAAAAGTTGACGAATAAGCGTTTTTTGATTCTTCATAAAGCCGTTTCAACACAAATCCCCGGGAAAGAATTTCCTCGGTGATACCGGTTGCCAATGCCATTGCAAAAATCAAGCCAAGTTGGCCGATATTGGGAAAATGATCAAACAGTCCGACTTTTTGGAATCGTAAATAAACGGAAAGCAAAGCTGTAAGTAAAAGAATCAGGCCGACTCCAAAACTGATGAAAAATTCTTTTACAAAGCTTTTGAGGTTTTTGTTAATAAATAAACTTGAAAGAATTTCTTTTTTTTCCACTGATCTAATGTAGACTAAAACCGGTAAAACAAAAACTAAAGGTTTAGCAATAAATTCGTCAAACCATTCCGGTAGTTTAAGATAGGTCCTGTAAACACTCCATAAAATTAAAATAACCGCCCACAAATTCAAAGCTTTCTGCGTCGGAGAGACTGTCTTTTTATCTTTCATTAGTATGAAATTTACACTTTTTCGATAAATAAATCAACGGAATTATTTATAAAATGATTCAAATTCAAGGCGACTCATCCCTGATTGTTTTAAAATACTTTCAAATGTCCCTCGAGCTATCTGTTTATGATTAGGAACGATAACAATACAAATCCTACCATTAAAAACTCCCTTCAATTTTATGTGACTGCCTTTTTGTGAAACAATATCAAAACCCGCTCTTTGAAGAGTTTTTAAAACTTCCCTTGCAGAATATAATTTAGGCATAAGCTATATTTAGCTTTTCTAGGGATAAATCCTTATATGGAAATAGTTTTGGGGCAGGTAATTCTTTCTCAAAATACAATTCTAAAGCTTCTTTAAGATTCGCCAAAGCTTCTATTTTTGTTTTTCCCTGACTGGCTATTTCAACCTCAAGAGATTTTGCCACATAAAGATCCTCTTCTTTCCAGACTAACGCCGACGTTTCTTTATAAATATTTTTTACTTTTTTCATATATGATATTTTAATAAATTATTTATTTTTATACAACTTCATTTAAAAAAAACTTAATTCCATCGCATTCGCTCAGATAATAATGTTACCAAACGAGAGTAACGTTAGCTCATGAAAAATGTTACCCAAATTCACAACTAATTTGTTAATGTTTTGTCATCCCCGTGAAGACGGGGATCCAGACTAAAATCACATTATAAAAATAAAACAATGAATATTTAGCTTGGATTCCCGCCTCCGCGGGAATGACCTACAAAAAAACCCATTTTCGTTTGACAAGAAGAAGAAGAAGAAGAAGAAGAAGAAGTAATATGTAAAAATATGAATAACATAGGTTTAGGAGAAAAGTTAATAAATAGTATTAGAAAAATTAGGTGTCAAAATATAAATTATTTCTTATTCCAAAAAATCCTTTAATTTTCTCGCTCTTGTTGGATGTTTTAATTTTCTGATGGCTTTGGCTTCAATTTGACGGATACGTTCTCGGGTCACTCTGAATTCTTTTCCCACTTCCTCCAAAGTTTTTGGCTTTCCATCCTCCAACCCAAACCTCATCATCAACACTTTTTTTTCTCGCGGAGACAAAGTCTCCAGTACTTTATTTAGGGCATCTTTCAATAGTTCCCGGGAAACTTTGTCATATAAGGACGGTTGGTTGGTATCGGCTACAAACTGTTCCAAAGTTGCTTCTTTATCATCCCCAACCGGAGTTGAAAGCGATCTTGGCTGCTGAGAAATTTTCATCAAATTTTCAATTTCCGGAACCGTCATTAGCATTTCTTTGGCCGTTTCTTTGACGGTCGGCTCGTGGCCAAATTTTTGCGTCAACCGTCTTTGGGTTTTATAAAACCGGTTGATGTGGTCAACCATATGAACCGGAATTCTGATCGTCCTTGACTGGTCGGCAATGGCACGGGTGATAGCCTGCCTGATCCACCAGGTCGCATAAGTGGAAAATTTGTAGCCGCGTCGCCAATCATATTTTTCTACCCCGCGAATCAAACCTTTATTACCCTCCTGAATCAAATCCAAAAATGATAACCTTCGACCTAAATATTTTTTGGCAATTGAAACTACCAAACGCAGATTAGCCTTAGTTAATTTATCTTTTGCATCTTTATTTCCTTTTTCATATTTTTTGGCCAGATCAATTTCGTCTTCAAATTTTAAAAGCGGTGTTTTTCCGATTTCCTTAAGATACATTTTTATCGGGTCAAGCGATTCGCCGTGTTTTAAAATTACCAAATGTTCCAATTCTTTTTCAATCTCCTCAACTGATTTTTGCGAGTCGCTTTCATCACGAGTGGATATCGTCTCAAAAATATCTATCCCTTTTATCAAAGCTTCATCAAAAAATCCGTCGATTTCCCTGATATGTTTTTCCGGATCAGGATAAACCAATAAAATGTCGTCTTGAACCAAAAATCCGTCTTCCTTTCCTTGGTTGATTAATTCTTTCAACGATCGAGGCAGATGGTGTTTAATCATAAAGTGCTACTATTCTATAAAGAAATTAGTTTTTTTTCTACCTCTTTTAAATCCTCCGAAATTTTAACTAATTGTTTTTTCTTTTGTACATCATCTTCTTCCGAAAGCAATTTTTTTATTTCTCTTTTAAGATAATATTTTTTTATTTCATAAATTAATTTGTCCAAACTCACATCAGATAGATCATGATCGGTTGAAGCAAAAAGAAATATTTCATCAAAAATCGGTTGTAGTTCACTCGGCAGATTTTTTCCAAATCGATTTATATTAATCTTTCCGGCCTTTTCCAATTCCTCAAAAAAATAACGGCTGATTTTTTCATATGAAGGATGTAAAAAATATTCCGGTTTCAAAACATTAAGGATTTTACGGCAAATTTCTTCCGGGTCCTCACTCTGGAAAACAATGCTTAGGATATATTTATTTATTATCAGTTCACGACCGTCTTCCGATGGCTTGTTGTATTTGATTTTATTTAATGACTGCTGTTTCTTTTTCCGTTTTAATTGGTTAATTAAATTTTCAATAGTAACTTCAGAAACTTTCAAAATATCCGCTAATTTTTTAATATAAAAAGTTCTGACGATCGGATTGGTAATCTTTTCAATTACCGGAATTATTTCGTCACCAATATTTTTTTTGGCAAAGGCCGTTTCTTCCGGATATTTTTTTTGGGCTGAATCTATCAAAAAATCATAGATCGGTATCGGCTTGGCAATCAATTTTTTAAATAAAATCGGGTCTTTTTTTAAAGCTTCATCGGGATCTTTGGCAAAGTCAATCGTCACCACTCTTATTTCAAAATCAAACTTTTCTGCTTCATTTATTCCTCTTTTAATCGACTCGATTCCGGCCGGATCGGTATCCATCATCAAAGTAATCTTATCGGTATAACGTTTAAGCAACATCAACTGTTCCGGCGTCAAGGCCGTTCCTTTGACCGCCACGAAATTGGAAAATCCGTGTTGGTAAGGAGTAATCATGTCCAACTCACCCTCAACAATAAAAACATTTTTTTCTTTTTTAATTGATTCTTTGGCCAGATTAATCCCAAACAAAGTTTCTCTTTTGCGGTAGACCGGGGTTTCAGGAGTATTGATATATTTTGCTTCTTTTTCTTTGTTATCTAAAATTCTTCCGGAAAAACCCATGACGTTATTGCGGCTATCTTTCAAAGGAAACATCAAGCGGCCGCGAAACCGGTCATAATAACTGCCTCTTTCGCTTTTGACCAATAAACCATTTTCTAACATTTCTTCCTCTTCGTATTTCTTTTTTTTCAAAAATAATTTCAAAGAATCCCAGGAAGATGGTGAATAACCCAGTTCAAATTTATCAATGATTGATTGATTAAGAGCTCTGGTCTTCAGATATTGACTGGCTTTTTTTCCAAAAGTAGTTTTGTTAAGAATATAATGAAAAAATTCGCTGGCCAGTTGATTCATCCCCATATATCTTTCTTTTTTCTGCCAGATTTTATCTTCAAAACTAATCTTGGCCAATTTAACCCCGGTTTTTTTAGCCAACTCCCTCAGGGCTTCAATAAAAGTAATGTTTTCCCATTTCATTAAAAATTTAATTACATCCCCTCCTTCACCGCAGGCTCCGAAACAGTGCCAGATGCCCCGTTCGGGAGAGATGACAAATGAAGGAGTTTTTTCCTGGTGAAACGGACAGACGGCTTTAAAATTGCGGCCGGCTTTTTTTAAAGTAACAAAACTGCCAATAAACTCCACGATATCAATCTTTTTTTTAATCTCCTCAGTCGGGTTTTCCATTTGAGTATATTCTAACACCTATTTGTCCTGAACCGTACTAGTTCTGGTTCGGGGTTGATATTTAATCTTTTATATTTTATATTTAAATTATGATCTACCTCTATTTAGACAAAAACACGATTAAACTGCTTTATTTGAAAAGAACACTCCTTGGCCAACAGGAAACTCTTTATAACCAAAAAACCTATGAATCCAATTTGTTTGATAAAGGAAAAATTACCAACGTTGATTTGTTAGCTTCAGCCGTTAAAGAAGTAATATCCTCATCAAACAGGCCGGTGGCAGAAAATCAAATTGTTCTTATCCTTCCTCAAGAGTTTTTCAGTTTTTTCCGCACGACAGTCCCCTCCGATATCGCCGATTCGGCTCTCAGCTCTTTTATATCCGATAAAGCCCGTTCAATCTTACCTATTGATAATGCAGATTTAGCCAGCGACTTTTTTGTCCAAGAATCGGAGCAGGAAAAAATCGTCACTTATTTCGGTATCAGTCAAGAAACCCTTTTAAGCCTCAAGCAGGCAATGACTTTAATTGATTTTAAAATCAACGCCATTATTCCCGATACGATGGCTTATTTCAAATTATTTGAAAAAACTCTTCGTAAAGAAAAAAAAGAAACTATTTTTTATGTCGAACTTGGAAGCGGTAATTTAAACGGATATTTATTTGATTCTTGCGGACTGATTGATGATAAGAAAATATCAATTGAGTATTTCGGGGAGGATAAAATTGCCGATGTCCTAAAAGCAAAGATCGATGAAATTGCAACAGACAAGAAAAAGATTAACCGAATTATTATTTCCGGTGAAAAGTCCGACGCCATCCGCCAAGATACTTTCACCAAATCCGTTGGCGTCTGGACCAACCCATTAAAACGGATTGTCCCGACTTTTTATGAAGAATATTTAAAGATGCTCATTCCCAAAGATGGAAAGGTTTTCCCAATTTTAGCCTATGATATATGTTTCGGCGCCTTCATTTTATCGGAAGAAAACAAAAGTTTTTCTCTTTTGAAAAACGGATTTAACTCGGGTAAAAACAAAGTTTCTCTTCCGAAAATCAAAATGCCAAAGAAAGAAGTCTTGCTTTTTGTCGGTTCTTTTGTCGTTTCCTTTTTACTTTTTGTTTTTATTTCCAAATTCAAAAATAACATCAAACTTCCTAATTTTATAGCAAAATTCAATAAGACCGCCATCATCACTCCAACCGTCGTTCCTCCAACTCCGACCCCAACTCCCAATTTTAAAAAAGAGGAAGTTAAGATAAAAATTCTCAATGGTTCCGGAGTCAAAGGCAAAGCTACGGAAATAAAGGATATTCTAAAAAATAAAGGTTATGCCGAAATTGTTACCGGTAATGCCGATAATTTTGATTTCACAATAACCGAAATTCAAGTGAAAAAAGATAAATCACAGTTGGGCGATATGATAAAAAATGACTTAAAAGATTATGTCAGTTCTCCAAAAGTCACAATACTCGATGATAAAGAAACAGCCGATTTGATCTTAATCTTCGCCGCCGACTTCAAATGATATAATAGAAAACGATGGAAATTAATATAGAACAATTAAAGGACAAATATCAGTCAATCTTAAGCAAGGCCGATCTTCATGGGAAAAAAAATGAATTAAAAACTTCAGAAACTCAAAGTTATGAAGCGTCGTTTTGGGAGGATTCAAAAAAAGCCGGTGAAATAATGAAAAAAATCACTGATTTAAAAAAAGAGATTGAAGATTTGGAAATGATTGAACTATTATTGGAAGAAAATCAGTTTGCAGAGGCAGAAAAATTAATCAATAAATATGAAATTCTTCTTTTTTTATCCGGTCAATATGATAAAAACGGGGCTATTTTTTCCATTCATGCCGGACAGGGAGGAACGGAAGCGATGGATTGGTCCAGTATGCTGTATCGGATGTACACCCGCTACTTTGAAAGGAAGGGTTGGAGGTTTGAAGAGTTTGACCGGGTTGCCGGAGAAGAAGCCGGAATAAAAAGTTCAATTATCAACGTTTATGGAAAATTCGTTTACGGTTATTTAAAAGCCGAAGCCGGAGTTCACCGTTTGGTCCGCCAATCCCCTTTTAATGCTGATAAGCTTAGGCAAACTTCGTTTTCATTGGTTGAAGTTTTACCAATGATTGAAGATAAAGAAATCAGTATCCGCGATGATGAAGTTGAGTGGGAGTTTTATCGATCAGGCGGAAAAGGTGGCCAAAATGTCAATAAAGTATCGACGGCTGTTCGTCTTATTCATAAACCCTCTGGTATAATTGTTTCTTGCCAAACAGAAAGATATCAAGGTGCTAACCGGGAAAATGCCATGAAAATTTTAAGAGCTAAACTTTGGAAAATAGAAGAAGAAAAAAGAGCGAAAACAATCGCCGGTTTTAAGACTGAAACAATGGCTTCATGGGGACACCAGATTAGATCTTATGTCCTTCATCCATATAAATTGATTAAGGATTTAAGAACAGACCACGAAGAAACCCAGACGGATAGAGTCCTTGATGGAGAGATCGATGGATTTGTGGAGGCGTTTCTTAAGCAAAGCAAATAAAATTTAATATTTGATATTTCTCCCCAAAGTTGCTATCCTAATCCTATATGGAAAATAATAATTTGATTCATACTATTGAAACAAAAGAAGTTAATGGTATGTCTTATGTTACTTTTTTTACTTTTATTGCCGTGGCAGTCGTTATTGGAGCCGTTTTAGGTTTCGGATTTACCAAACTTAATAAAAAAACTGGAAGCAGCGGCAGTAATAGTACAAAAACTACCACCCAGTCGGCCGGTGTTGTTGATAAAAAGACTTTTAAAGATAGTGTTGAAGGAATATTACGTGAAGGCGGCATCGACGGCGAAGGTAATTTTCATTTGGAAAGACCGGGAGGTATTTCTCAAAACGTTTACCTTACTTCAACCACCGTTGATTTATCAAACTATATTGGTAAAAAAATCAAGGTTTGGGGTCAAACTTTTCAGGGAGAAAAAGCCGGCTGGCTTATGGACGTAGGATCGGTGGAAATAGAAAAATAATAACAATGATTACTTTTGACAAAGTTACAAAAAAATTCCCCTTAGGCAATACTGCTCTTTGTGAAGTTTCCTTTGAGATTGATGATAATCAATTTGTTTTTTTAGTCGGCCAGTCAGGCGCCGGAAAAACCAGCATCTTAAAAATGATTACTAAAGAACTTGCGCCTTCATCAGGCACGATTATCATCGACGATATGGACATTACTGACAAGAATTTTTCCCAGAAAATCAATCTGCGGCGGAAAATCGGAATTATTTTTCAGGATTTTAAAATTCTTATAGATAAAAACATTTTTGAAAATATTGCTGTCAGTTTAAAGGTCGTCGGAGCCGAACAGTCATTGATAAAATCAGAGGTAAGGAGGGTTCTGGAATTAGTCGGACTTTCTAAAAAAGAAAAAGTTTTTCCTTTACAATTATCCGCGGGTGAACTCCAAAGAGTCGCTATCGCCCGGGCCGTCATCGGTGATCGGAATATTATCCTCGCCGATGAACCAACCGGTAATCTCGATCCGAAAACTTCCTGGGATATTATGAAAATCTTTAAAAAACTTGAAGGAAAAAGAACTATTATTTTTGCCACTCACAATACTGACATTGTTAATTCTTTTCAAAAAAGAGTTTTGGTTTTAAAAGAGGGAAAAATTATCAAAGACCTGAAAAAAGGAGGATACGAACTATGAAAGAAATTTGGACATCAATCAGAAGAACTCCCTATCAATCGCTGTCAGCTTTTTTAATTTTATTTTTTACTCTTTTTTTGTCGTTAATGCTTTTTGTTTCTTTGACTTTTCTTTACAGCTCCCTAAATTATTTGGAAACAAAACCGCAAGTGACTGTTTACTTTCAGACTAAAACACCGGAAACTCAGATTTTTAAAGTCCGTGATGAGCTAATGAATTCCGGAAAAGTGTTGAATATAAAATATACTAATCAAAACGAGGCTTTCAATATTTATAAACAAGATAACAAAGACAATCCCCTACTTCTTGAGATGGTTTCAGCTGATATCCTACCTCCATCACTTGAAATTTATGCAAAAAAACCAATTTTTCTCCCGGAAATTGCCGAATATCTGAAAAAACAAGGTGATATTGATGAGGTCCAATATGAAAAAAATATTGTTGAAAAATTACTTATCCTGACAAATACAATAAGAAAGACTTCCTTAATCTTTTTTAGCTATTTAATTCTCATGTCCATTGTTGTTTTAACCACAACCATTCTTTTTAAAATTGCGCTTAAAGAAAGTGAGATTACTTTGTTAAGATTAATAGGTGCCACAAATTTTTATATCAGAAAACCATATATCATGGAAAGTTTATTTTTGGGAATCTCCGCTTCTATTTTATCTTTTGGGATTTTTGTTTTATTGGTTCTTTATCTTAATCCTTTTCTCGCTTCTTATTTTAAAAGTATTTCTTCTTTATCAGTTAATGTGTTTAATTATCCTCTGATTATTTGGCCATTAAATTATATTTTCTTTACCATTGTTTTTGTTTTCTCGTCGGTCTTCGGAGCCGTCATTGCTTCAGTCGCTTCTTATATCGCCACTAACAAATATCTAACGGTATAATTAAATCATGGTTAAAAAAATTTTTGTCTTGACTTGCTTATTTTTTTTAGCAATTTTTTCTGTTCGGGCCCAAGATACTTCCGATCTTCAGAAAAAAATTAGCGAATATCAGACAAAACTTCAACAGTTAAAACAACAGAAAAACACTCTATCTTCCCAGATTCAATATATGGATACCCAAATATATTTGACGGGTTTGCAAATAAGCGCCACTGAGCAAAAGATTGTTGAAACGGAAAAAGAAATAAATCTTTTGGGCTCGAGGATCGAAGGTTTGGACCAATCTCTTGATTATCTGTCCAAACAGCTTATTAAAAGGATTATCGAGGGCTATAAAAAAAAACCTCTTTCAATATTCTCCCTTCTTTTTGACAATAAAAATGTTGGTGATTTTTTAAATCAGGTTAAATATTTAAAAACCGCTCAAGATAATAATCAAAAACTTCTTTACACCGTTCAGGAAACAAAGACCAATGCTGAGGAACAAAAAAAATTACGGGAAGAGAAAAAAAAAGAATTAAATAAACTAACTGAAACATTGAACTTCCAAAAACTGTCCCTCAATAACCAAAAGGGTCAGAAACAAAGATTATTGGCTGATACTCAAAATGACGAACAAACTTATCAAAACTTATTAGCAAAAGCCCAGTCAGAATATGCCGCAATTCAGGGAATTATTGCCGGAGCCGGCATCGAAACAAAACTAAGGGAGGTAAAAAAAGGTGAAAATATTGCTTTTGTCATCTCCGGAGCTTCCTGCAACTCATCCGGAGAGCATCTTCATTTTATAGTTCAGCAAAACAATACCGTAGTTAATCCATTTAATTTCCTTAAATCAACTGATTACAAAAACTGCTCTGGATCCTCTTGCGACTCCGGGGACGGGGATCCTTTCAATCCTTCAGGAAATCTTGATTGGCCTCTTAATCCAACAATAAATCTTAATCAAGGATATGGAAGTACATGGGCTGTTAGGAATACTTGGGTTGGCCGGATTTATAGCTTTCATAATGGCATTGATATAACCAGTTCGTCAAGTAATGTTTATGCGGTTGCCGACGGAACTTTATATAAAGGAAGCTATTCTGTAGGTTGTACTTTATCTTACGTGAAGTTAATTCATGGTAACTCGGATTTAGCAACTCTTTATCTTCATGTATATCCTCAATAATTTAGCCATATAACAATCCAAAATAACACTTTTGTAGGTTATAAGCGGTGGACTTACTTTTTTACTATTGGTCTAATAGGACTTATTGGCCTAATTTGACAAATATGAAACAAATAATCTTAGTCATTCTTATGCTTACTATTTTCTACTTAATACTTTATACTTCTTCTGTCTTCGCCCAATCAAAAATCTTAATCAATGAATTTTTGATCGATCCTCAACCTCAATCTGTTGAAATATTTAATTCAGGTACTGAAAGTGCCGACATTTCTGACTGGATTATTGATGATTCCGGCGGTACGACTTTTTATACAATTCCAAAAAATAATATTATTTTTCCCAACCAATGTTTGGTCTTTTCTGCAGATTTTAATTTAAATAAAACTTCGGCCGATGCTGTCAGATTGATTAATAGTTCACAACAATTAATCGATTCTTTTTCATATAAATCAAGTTCCGGGTCAGGAATTTCATATTTTAGATTTCCTGACGGTTCAGACAGTTGGACAACCGGATCGGCCAATTTGGGATTTTATAATTCCAGTACGGAACAAGCATGCTTGTTCCCTACATTGACGCAAACACAAACACCAACATTATCTCCGGCGGCAACGATTACACCAATGATAGGGACGGATGACCCGACCCCTACAGAAATATCAACACAATCCTACAAAAATATTTATATTTCTGAAACGATGGCCAACCCACCAACGGGAGAAAAAGAATGGGTGGAAATTTATAATGATAATGATTTTTCTGTTTCTTTAAACAATTGGTATTTGGATGATATTGAAAATGCCGGATCGTCTTCAAAAATATTTTCCTTAGAAATAAACGCCAAAGGTTATGGTATTTTTGACCTTACCTCTTCTATATTCAACAACGATGGAGACAGTGTTCGATTATTGGATTTTAATAAAAATTTAAAAGATGATTTTGAGTATGGGAAAACCGAACAAGGAAAAACTTTAGGAAGAACTTCTTTGGAATCCGATGATTTTTGTTTACAAGAACCTAGTAAAAATCTCGTTAATAATTCTTGTATCAATCCTTCGCCAACTCCTCAACCAGCGTCAACAAAAACAATTATTCTCAATACTAAATCACCAACTACCAAACCAAACAACTTCGATGTATCGATACATCGAAGTATTAATTATCCTACAGGAGATCTTAATAATGGTGAAAAAGGTAATGTTCTGGGAGCAACCAACGAATTAATTATTAATTCTCCAAATAACAAATCATTGATTAATCTTTTATCTTTTCTTTCGGTTTTTTATTCTCTTTTAGTCATTATTTCGGTTTTAATTAAAAGTAAAGTTTTTAAAAAATATGCCCTGGCAAGTTAAATTTTTCCAAAATCAACGAGGATATTGACTCAAATTGTCATCCCCGCGTAGGCGGGGATCCATTCTTAGTCTGGATTCCCTCCTTCGAGAGAATGACATCTTGTATCTTGACAGATCTATAAATATTATATAGCATATATGCTATATGAAAAGAAAACATCTTAACTTTGATACTTATTTAAAACAAGCTCTAAAAGATCCTAAAGTAAAAGCTGAATATGATCGTTTGCAACCTGAATTTGCCCTTATTGACGCAATGATTAAGAGTCGAGCTAAATATGGATTAACACAAAAAGCATTAGCTGTAAAAATGGGAACTAAACAATCAGTAATTTCAAGAATTGAAATCGGTCGCGCCAATCCAACTTTTTCTTTTCTCAAGCGATTAGCTAAAGCCCTTAACAGTAATCTTGAAATTAGATTTAATTGATTTTATTAAATTAACTCTTTTTGACTATCTTCTTAATTTTCTTTAGAATAAAACTATTCTATGCAAAAACTAAAAAACTTTATTCATAATCTCTTCATTCCTCATGAAGAAAATAATTTTCGCGCCAAAAGTCTTCACACTGACTTCCTTACTATTTATTTGGCAATTGCCTTTTTGATGACTATTATTTTCAAACAAGGTAATCTTTACAATGTTTTGGGATTTGCGACCGATATCAGTGTCGAAAAACTTTATCAACTAACCAACGAGCAACGACAAAAAAATAACCTATCTTCTCTCTCTTTAAACTCTAACCTTTCTTTGGCCGCTCAAAAAAAAGCAGAAAATATGTTCCAGAATAATTACTGGTCTCACTATGGCGATGGCAAGACTCCTTGGGATTTCATACTTGACGCTGGTTATAAATACGAATACGCCGGTGAAAATCTGGCAAAAAATTTTTTGTTTAATAACGGCGTTGTTGACGCCTGGATGAATTCAACCACCCATCGAGATAACTTGTTGAAACGAGAATACACAGAAGTTGGGTATGCCATTGTCAACGGCGTTTTAAACGGCGAACAAACCACTTTGGTCGTTCAGATGTTTGGCACTCCACTCTCCGGTTCTTTTTCTCCTCCGCCAATCCAAGCTAAAGAACCCATTCTCCCTGAGGCAAAACCTATTGTTGAAAACAAACCGCAACAAATCTTAGCTCAGAAAACTTTTCAACCAAAAATTAATTTTTTAAATTTTTCCTTCAATTTAAATGTTGTCTTTATGACTTTCCTATTATTGGCCTTGATCCTTGATTTTTATTTTGCTTCAAAATTCAATATCATAAGAACTGGAGGAAAAAATACCGCCCATTTCCTGTTTATTATTTTTGTCCTGGTTGGACTTTTTATGTCGACCATTGGCGCTATTATTTGATCTATGACTAAAACATTTTCTTTTTATCTTAAAAAAGAATTTAAAAATCATCTTTTTGATTATCTGCTTTTGATAACCGCCGGTGTATTTTTTTTGATTTTGTTAAATATTTTTCGAGGCCAACGGGTAAGTGAGTTTATTGTTCTTATCTCTTTTGCCTTTTTTTATATTATTTGGGGGGTTTATCACCATATTATGAACAAAACCCTTCATCTGAAAACTGTGGTAGAATATATCCTGATTGCTTTTATAATAATTTTTCTTTTAAAGATTATTGTTTTACCCTGAAGTAATATTTTATGAAAGGATTAATTCTTGCTGGCGGACTGGCTACCCGGCTTCGACCTTTGACTTGGGTTACTAATAAACACCTTTTACCTGTCTATAATAAACCAATGATCTACTATCCTCTTGAATCATTGGTAAAGGCGGGTATAAAAGAAATTCTTATTTCAAGCTCACCTGATCACGCCGGCCAATTTGCCACCCTTCTTAAAGGGGGCGATCAATTTGGAGTCAAGCTTTATTATTCGGTCCAGGAAAACCCAAAGGGAGGGATTGCCCATGCCATCGGGCTGGCAGAAAAATTTGTTAAGGATGAAAAAATTGCCGTCGTCTTGGGAGATAATATTTTTAACTATGATCTTAAACCAACTGCAGAAAAATTTAAGAAAAAAGATAAAGGGGCTGTGATATTTGGAATAAGAATGCCGGAAATGGAATCAAAACATTATGGAGTCATTGAGATTGATCAAACCGGAAAGGTTATCTCCATTGAAGAAAAACCGGAAAAACCAAAATCTAATATCGCTCAAGCTGGAATTTATTTTTATGATCAACGTGTATTTAATTTTATTCATAAACAAAAGCCGTCAGATCGAGGAGAACTTGAAGTAACCGACCTTAATAATTTTTATCTCAAGGAGAATTCGTTGGAATGCGATCTTCTTGATTGGTGGATTGATGCCGGTACTTCCCACGACGAATTGCTCCGGGCCAATAATCTTGTTGCGGAAAAAGTCCGATTAGGACTTCTTTAATATGGATACGACTCAATTATTGCTTTCAACGGCGATTACCATCACAACTGTTCTTTCAATAATCGTTAGCGTCCAATTAATCTCTCTTCTTAAACAGTTGAAAAAAGATCACGGAAAAGAAGATAGTCCTGCCATAAAAAGTCCAGAAATAAAAAAAAATAAAATAACAAAGAAAAAAATTAACTTGACAACTCTTTTGGAAAAAATGAAATCACGTATTTCCCACCCTCAATCATCAAAAAAGAAGTTCTTTAAATCCATTTGACTTTACTTATTGTGTTTTGTATGATATATTAGTTTTTTTACTCCCCGTCTTGTATAGTGGGGTTTTTCTTGTTAATAAAAATATTTTTCTTTTCTACTCGATGAATAAAACTATTAAATCAAAGAATTTACCTCACAAAAATTTATTCCTCGGAAGAAAAGACGAACTGATCGATAAATTTAATCTGATCGAAGTTCAGAAAAATTCCTGGGCAGAATTTACGGATGTTCATTTGAAAGAAATTTTTAATGAGTTCTTCCCCATTGACGACTACACCAAAAAAAAATTTACCATTTATTTTGAAGATCTTTATTTTGGCGAGTCACGATACCCAATCGAACTATGTCTCAAAAAGAAACTTACCTACGACACTCCTGTTTACCTTAAATTAAGATTGGTCAATAAAAAGACCAATAGTGAAAAAAAACAGGATATTTATTTTTTTAATCTTCCTAAAATGACCGATCGGGGAACTTTTATTATCAACGGTATTGAAAGGGCGATTATCAATCAGATTGTCCGTTCGCCTGGTGTTTATTTTACCGCAGAAATTGATAAAACAACCGGATTAACTCTTTACAACGCCGAAATCAGACCTTACATAGGCGCTTGGTTGGATATGACGATCAATAAAAATGGTTTGATCGAAATGAAAATAAATAAAAAAAGAAAGTTCTTGTCAACCGTATTTCTCAAAGTATTTGAAAACGATAACAACAATGACATTGTTAATTATTTTAATAATATAGACAAAAGTTTAGTGGAAAAATATCTTTTACCGACTCTAAAAAAAGATCAAACCAAAAATAAAGATGAGGCTGTTCTGGAAATTTATCGAAAGATCAGGCCGGGTGAACCTTTGGTTTTGGAAAATGCCTACGAAACAATCAATAATCTTCTTTTTAATCAAAAACGTTATTCGTTGGCTGATGTTGGCCGTTACAAAATTAATAAAAAACTCGGATTGGATATTGAAATTAAAAAAGAAAATCGCCTATTGACAAAAACTGATATTATTGCCACCATCAAATATCTTCTTACCCTAACTCAAAATCAAGGTAGCTTTGATGATATCGACCATCTCGGAAACCGCCGACTAAGAACCGTGGGCGAACTAATAAGCCTCTACGGCATTAGGGTTGGCATGGTCCGAGTAGAACGGGAAATAAAGGAAAGAATGAGTTTGGTCGCCGGCGAAACGAGCGCCTCTCCTTCTCAGGTAGTTAATTCAAAACCATTGATTGTTGCTATAAATTCCTTTTATCGAACCAGTCAACTGTCAACCATCGTTGATCAAACTAATCCATTGTCCGAACTTGATAATTTAAGAAGAATAACCGTTGGCGGGCCGGGTGGTATTGAAAAAGAAAGAGCGTCTTTTTCAATCCGTGACATCTCTTCATCACAGTATGGGAGAATTTGCCCAATCCGCAGTCCGGAAGGACCGAATATTGGTGTGGTTACATATATGGCTCTTTTTGCCAAAGTTAACAAATATGGATTTTTGGAAGCTCCATATAAAAAAATAGTCAAGGAAAAAGTTGCTGAAAAATTAAAAATAAAAGCTTCAAATGAAATTATTTATCTTCAGGCCGATGATGAAGAAAATTATTATATTACTTCAAATGATATTAATGCTGATGAAAAGGGTTATTTTACCGACCAAATAATCACCGCCCGGTATCATGGTGACTTAATCGAAATTCCAATTGAAAAAATCGACTTAATTGATGTTTCTCCTCGTCAGGTTTTGGGAGCATCAGCTTCACTAATTCCTTTTCTCCAAAACGACGATGCGTCCCGTGCCCTAATGGGTTCTCACATGCAATGTCAAGCTGTACCATTAGTCAATCCTGAAGCTCCAATTGTTGGCACCGGACTTGAAGAAAAAGTCAGTATTGCTTTAGGGCGGACGATTAAAGCTAACGAAGATGGAGTGGTTAAATACGTTGACGGACAAAAAATCGTTCTTAAAGGAAAAAGCGGAAAAATTTATCAATATCAACTGGAAAGATTTGTCCGTACTAACAAAGATGTTTCTTTTGATCAAAAACCAAAAGTCAGCCCCAATCAAAAAATAAAAAAAGGTGATGTGATAATTGACGGACCATCTACTGATCAAGGTCATCTGGCCTTGGGAAAAAATTTGTTGGTCGCCTATTCTTCCTTAAATGGACTAGGTTACGAAGATGGTTTTGTTATTTCCGACCGATTAATCAAGGAAGATGTTCTCAGTTCAATCACGATGGAAGAATTTATTGCCGATGTAATTGACACCAAGCTTGGACCGGAAGAGTTGACACGTGATATCCCCAACGTCCGGGAAGAAATTCTTCAAAATCTTAATAAAGAAGGATTGGTTAATATTGGCACCGAAGTTGAAGGCGGAAATATTTTGGTAGGTAAAGTTGCCCCTAAGGGGGAAAAAGAATTAACAGCTGAAGAAAGACTGCTCCGGGCGATCTTCGGCGAAAAAGCTAAAGACATTAAAGATACTTCACTTCGAATGCCTTATGGGAAAAAAGGTTATGTAGTTAATATTGGAACCATCAATGGGAAAAAGGATCCTAATGAACTCGAACCGAGCGTTTTGGAAAGAATTATTGTTAATACCGCCCAATTAAGAAAAATATCTGTTGGAGATAAATTGGCCGGACGTCATGGTAACAAGGGAGTGATTTCAAAAATTCTTCCCGCCTGGGACATGCCATATCTTGAAGACGGGACACCGGTTGACGTTATCTTATCTCCTCTTTCGATTCTTTCCCGTATGAATTTGGGTCAACTATTTGAAAACTTATTGGGAGTAATAGCCAAACATACCAATACTAATATCTCTATTCCAGTTTTTGAAAAAATCAAAGAAGATTTCATCATTAATGAACTGAAAAAATCCGGACTGCCAATTGATAACAAAGTCACTTTATTCGACGGACAGACCGGCCTGGCTTATGAAAGAAAAGCCTTAGTCGGAACCAGCTATATCATAAAACTTATTCATATGGTTGAGGATAAGTTTCATGCCCGCTCGGTCGGACCTTATTCATTGGTTACTCAACAGCCGTTAGGCGGTAAATCTCAAATGGGTGGACAGAGATTCGGTGAAATGGAAGTCTGGGCTCTGGAATCGCACCGAGTTCCATATACTCTTCAAGAGCTATTGACTATTAAAAGTGATGACGTCCGCGGACGAACCAAAGCTTTTGAATCAATTATTAAAGGAATTGATATTCCTCAATCGTCGGTTCCCGAATCATTTCATGTTTTAGTTAAAGAACTTAATGCTTTAGGATTATCAATAGATTACGCCAAATAATTATGGAAGATATTAATACTGTTGATTTTTCCGGACTAAGGATTACTTTTGCCTCGCCTGAGACGATCATTAAGTGGTCACATGGCGAGGTCATTAAACCGGAAACGATAAATTACCGGACTTTTAGAGCCGAAAAAGATGGTCTTTTTGATGAAAGAATCTTTGGACCCACCAAAGACTACGAATGTTATTGCGGTAAATACAAAAGAATGCGTTATAAAGGTATTGTTTGCGACCGTTGTGGTGTAGAAATCACTACTTCGGCAGTCCGTCGCGAACGGATGGGTCATATTAAGTTGGCTTCTCCAATTGCTCATATCTGGTATTTCAAAGGGACTTCTTCTATCTTAAGTACCATTCTTGATGTCCCTCCACAAGCTCTGGAAAGAATTATTTATTACGCTCTTTATTTGGTTAAAGAAGTTGACAAAGAAAATCAAAAAAATACCTTAAAAACCATTGAACAACTCCAAAAAGATGAATTAAAAAAAATTGACGAGGACTTTGTTTTGAAAGAAGAGGAAGTCAATAAAAATTTTGAAAAACAATATCAACAGTTGGAGAAAAAAATCACTAATCGCGAACAATGGGAAATCGCCAAACAAGAAGTTGAATTCAAAAAAAGAGAGCAATTAAAACTACTGTCAAATGAGTTAACCGATACTAAAACAAAAAAATCTGCTTATTTTGAAAGGATTTCCAAAATTACCCGATCGATCAGGTCTTTTGATGTCATTGAAGAAGATGATTATCTATTTTTCAAAGAAAATGGCATTAGTGAATTTTTGCATGTTGGAATGGGTTCAGAAGTTTTGTACGAAATTCTTTCCAACTTTGATTTGCAAAAACAATATTCCCAAGCGTTGGAATTATTAAATGATGCTAAAGGTGAAAAACGCAACAAACTCCTAAAAAAAGCCCGTGTTCTTGAAGCTTTTATTAAAGCTAAAATTGATCCAAAATGGATTGTTTTGACTGTCTTGCCCGTCATACCGCCAGACTTACGTCCTGTTGTACAATTGCCAGGCGGGAAATTTGCCACTTCCGATCTCAATGACTTTTATCGCCGTGTCATCAACCGTAATAACCGTCTTAAACAACTTATTGATCTGGGAGCTCCAGAAATAATATTAAGAAATGAAAAACGCATGCTTCAGGAAGCGGTTGATTCCTTAATTGATCTGCAAAAATCCCGTGGTAAAAGTCGGACTACCGGAGCCGCCACCAAGATACAAAAATCTTTATCGGATATTTTAAGAGGCAAACAGGGACGTTTCCGCCAGAATTTATTGGGAAAAAGAGTTGATTACTCGGGCCGTTCTACCATTATTGTTGGCCCGGAATTGAAACTCAATCAATGCGGTTTGCCTCGCGAAATGGCTTTGGAACTTTTCAAACCTTATCTTCTTCATGAGGTTATTATTCGCGGTTTGGCTCCAAATATAAAAAGCGCTAAGATATTTTTGGAAAAAAAAGAACCTGTTGTTTATGATATTTTAGAAGAAATTACTAAAAATCATCCTGTTCTTCTCAACCGTGCTCCAACTTTACATAAGCTCTCTATTTTAGGATTTTATCCGGTATTAACCGACGATTACGCCATCAAACTTCACCCGGCCGTCTGTTCCGGATATAATGCTGATTTCGATGGCGATGCTATGGGTGTGTTTTTGCCTCTGTCAAGTAAGGCTATAGAGGAAGTTAAGTCCCGGATGTTCCCTTACCACAATCTATTAAAACCGTCTGATGGTTCGCCGGTCGTCCTTCCAAATAAAGAAATGGCTCTTGGTTGCTACTACCTAACCACGATTGACAGCCATCTGGACATAGAAAAAGATGAGGATCTGAAATTTTATTCAACCGTAAACGAGGCGATGAGATTTCATGCGGTTAATAAAATAATGCTCCGCCAACCGATAAATGTAAAAATTAACAACAAGATTATTAAAACAACGGTTGGACGGATAATTTTTAATCAGGCTTTGCCACCGGAACTTCAATTTATTAATGAAGAGGTAAAAGCGGCTGATTTGAAAAATATTGTTGTGGCGGCCATGAAACTATTCGAAAATGAAAAAGTCGGTGAATTAATTGATAAGATTAAAGATATTGGTTTCTGGGCTTCAACCATTGCCGGAGGTCTATCTCTTTCTATTTTTGACTGTCAAATAATTCCGGAAAAGAAAAAAATCATCGAGGAAACGGAAAATGAAATTAAAAAAATTACTAAAAATTTTGAGCAGGGATTACTTACTTCTGAAGAGAAGAAACGTTATTCAAATAAACTTTGGATTGACGTTACGGAAAAATTAGCTGATAAAACTTGGAATGCATTGGATGAAGAAAATCCGGTAAAAATAATTATCAAGTCCGGCGGTGCAAGAGCTTCAAAAGAACAGCTAAAACAATTGGCGGCTATTAAAGGGCTCGTTGTTGATCCGTTGGGAAAAATTATTGAAGTTCCCACCAAGTCCAATTACCGTCAGGGACTTTCAATATTCGAATACGTAATTTCTGCCCGAGGAGCCCGCAAAGGTCTGACCGACTCAGCCTTAAAAACTGCTGATGCCGGATATCTCACCCGAAGATTGGTCGATACTTCCCACGATATGATTGTTCGCGAGGAAGATTGCCAAACAAAAGAAGGATTAACCGTTTCGACCAACTCATCCCGAGGTAACAAATTCAAAGAAAGAATAAAAAATCGTTATTCTCTTAACAATATTGCTGATGAAGACAAAAAAATTATCGTTAGTGCAAATGAACTAATTGATAATGAAAAAGTTATTCTCATTGAAAAAAATAAGATTAACAAAATCATCGTTCGCTCTCCTTTATACTGTAATTCTACTTATGGAGTCTGTCAAAAATGTTATGGAACCGATCTTTCGACCAATAGACCGGTAGAAATCGGGGTTCCTGTTGGAGTCATCGCCGCCCAATCAATCGGCGAACCGGGTACACAGTTAACCATGAGAGTCAGGCATTTCGGAGGAATTGTTATTTCTGATGTTACTCAAGGTCTTCCCAGGGTTGAGGAATTATTTGAAACCAGAACTCCAAAAATCGTCTCCCCGATTGCCGAGATTGCCGGCAAAGTCTCAATTATGGAAGATACTGAAAAAGAGATTTATGACATTACCATCACTTCAGATAACAAAGAGTCAACTATCAAAGAACAAAAATTTACGATTCCAAAAGCCCAAAAGCTTAAAATCAAAGATGGTGATTTAATTAGCGTCGGTTCACCTTTATCCGAAGGTTATCTTGATGTTGATGACATTTTGGCAATTAGAGGTTTGCGTGCTGCCCAAATTTATTTATTAGATGAAATTCAAAACGTTTATGAGTCTCAAGGAATTGCCATTCATGATAAACACTTTGAAGTAATTATCAGAAAAATGAGTGATAAGGTAATTATTGAAGATGAAGGTAGTACTTCACTCATTAAAGATGAGATTGTTTCAAGAATTCGTTTCGGAGAAGAAAATAAGCGTGTTTTGGCCAAAGGAGAAAGACCGGCGACCGGTAAAGTTTCTATTCTTGGAATCACCCGATCGGCCATTCATACCGATTCCTGGTTATCAGCCGCATCATTTGAACAAACAACCGGAGTTCTTTCCTCAGCCGCCATTAAAGGCCAGACGGATTACTTGTTGGGCTTAAAAGAAAATGTTATAATTGGCAGATTAATTCCGGTCACAGCCGAATTAATCGAAAAATATTACGGTAAATTTACCAATCAATATGCCGACCATCAATCAACTGATAAAAAAGAAGAGAAAAAATAGGATCAGAAAATCCAAATCAATTGCCCTTAAAATGAGTTTTAACTCATTGAAAAGACGATACAATAAAACCAACAACCCTCTTAAACGCGGTGTCTGCACGATTGTCAGAACTATGACGCCAAAGAAACCAAATTCGGCTTTAAGAAAAGTAGCCAGGGTCAGACTATCAAACAAGATGGAAGTGACCGCTTATATAATGGGAGTGGGTCATAATCTGGCTGAACATTCAATTGTATTGGTCAAAGGCGGAAGAGTAAAAGACTTGCCAGGCGTTAAATATCATATTGTCCGCGGAAAGTTTGATGCGGCCGGAGTTGAAAAACGAACCAGTTCAAGATCAAAGTACGGAACGAAAAAACCACAGGTAAAAAGTTCGTGAGTTTTGTAGGGGTCGGTTTTATACCGACCCTAATAATAAAATTAAAAAAATATGCCACGTCACAGTTACAAAAAACGGGTTTTCAAGAAAGATAAGCTTTTTAATAGTTTAGAAGTTGCCAAACTGATAAATTATTTGATGCTTAACGGGAAGAAATCCGTTGCCGAAGGTCTTGTCTATAAAGTTTTCGATGAATTAAAAAAACAGTCAGATGATCCGTTAAAAGTATTACATCAGGCGATCGAAAATGTTTCTCCAATCCACGAAGTTAAACCCCGCCGTCTCGGAGGAGCTTCATATCTTGTCCCGATTGAGGTCCGAAGGGAAAGAAAACTCAAACTCGCTTTAAACTGGATTATTGATGCGGCAAAAGCCCGACCAAATAAGGAATTTCATACTTTTGACAAAAAATTATTGGTTGAAATTATTGAGGCTTCCAAAAACCAAGGTTCAGCCGTAGCAAAGAAAGCTCAAACTGAAAAGTTGGCAGAAGCCAATAGGGCTTTCGCTCACCTTAAGTGGTAATCACGGGAAGATAGAAGATAGGTGTAGAAACGGGTTAAGAAATTTGAAGGTAGAAATTGGAAAAATCTATCTTCTTATTTCCATTTTCTTAACTCGTTTCCATACCCAATTACCATTTTCCCTTTTCAAATTATGTCTCAACAACCCGTTGTCACGAAAAATCGTAATGTTCCTCTCGATAAAATCCGCAATATTGGCGTGATCGCCCATATTGATTCAGGAAAAACCACGACCAGTGAAAGGTTTCTTTTTTATACCGGTCGCACATATAAAATCGGTGATATTGATGAAGGTACAACTCAGCTTGACTGGATGCCGCAGGAGAGGGAACGTGGGATTACGATTGTTTCCGCTGCCACAACCACTTTTTGGAATGATACAAGGATAAACATTATTGATACTCCCGGCCATGTGGATTTTACCGCTGAAGTTGAAAGATCGTTGCGGGTCTTGGACGGCGGTGTCGTTGTTTTTGATGCTGAAGAGGGAGTCCAGAGTCAGTCGGAAACGGTCTGGCGCCAGGCTGATAAATATAAAGTTCCCCGGATCTGTTTTATCAACAAAATGGATAAACTGGGAGCCGATTTTGAAGCCACGGTTGAGGAAATCAAGGAAAGATTGGGAGCCAATCCGATTATTATGACATGCCCGATTGGAAAAGAGTCGGAGTTTAAAGGCGTGGTTGATCTTCTGACCTTAAAAGTCAAACTTTGGGATCAGGATCCTCAAGGTATCAAATATTCCATAATCGATGAAATCCCCACCGATATCAAAGACAAAGTAATAAAAGCCCGGGCCAAACTGGTCGAACAAATTGCTGAACATGATGACCATCTGTTAAATAAATATCTAAATGGGGAAGAAATAACCGTTTCCGAACTAAAAGCGACTTTAAGAAAAGCAACCATTGCTTATAAAATCGTTCCTGTTTATTGCGGCACTTCACTGCGAAATAAGGCCGTCCAACCGGTTCTTGATGCGATTGTTGATTACCTTCCCTCTCCTTTAGATTTAAAAGAAATCACCGGAATTAATCCAATTACTCAAAAGTCCGAAAAAAGAGCTCTTAACCAACAGGAAAAATTTACCGGCCTGGCTTTCAAAATCCAACTTGATCCTCACGTTGGAAAATTGACTTATGTCAGAATTTATTCCGGGATATTGGAATCAGGTTCGTATGTCTATAACGTCAACCGAAATAAACAAGAAAGAGTCAGCCGGATACTTCTGATGCATGCCAACAATCGTGAAGAGATCGATAAGGCTTATGCCGGCGAAATTATTGCCGTCATCGGACCGAAAGATTCAAAGACCGGTGACACCCTATCTGATCAAGACTATCCAATTATTCTTGAACAGATTGTTTTTCCTGAACCGGTAATTTCTTTAGCTATAGAACCTAAAACCAAGGCTGACCAGGAAAAATTATCTTATTCCTTGCAAAGATTAGCCGAAGAAGATCCCACTTTTAGAGTCAAAGTCAATCATGAAACCAATCAAACGATTATGTCCGGGATGGGCGAACTCCATCTGGAAATTTTAGTCGACCGGATGAAACGGGAAATGGGAATGAATGTCACAGTCGGGAAACCTCAAGTGGCTTACAAAGAAACCGTCACAAAAAAAGTTGAAGATATTGAAGTTAAGTATATTAAACAAACTGGCGGACATGGACAGTACGGGCACTGTGTAATCAATATAGAACCTCTAGGCAGAGGCGAAGGATTAAAATTTGTTAACAAAATTAAAGGTGGAAGTATTCCTTCCGAATTTATTCCCTCGGTTGAAAAAGGCGTCATTGAAGCGTCCGAAAAAGGAGTTCTTTTAGGCTACCCTGTCACTGATCTTCAAGTGACACTGGTTGATGGAAGTTATCATGATGTGGATTCGTCCGATATTGCTTTTAAAATTGCCGGCTCGATGGCACTACAGGATGGCGTCAAACAAGCCGGACCAACATTAGTTGAACCAATCATGAAACTGGAAGTGACTATTCCTGAAGCTTTTATGGGTGTTGTCATCGGTGATATTTCTTCAAAAAGAGGCAAGATTTTAGGAACGGAAAAAAGAAGCCGGGCCGTTGTCATTAAAAGTCACGTTCCTCTTTCAGAACTTTCCGGTTATGCCACTATTATCAGATCTTTGACTGAAGGCCGCGGCGTTTTTTACATGGAGCCAAGTCACTACGAAGAAGTGCCGAAGAATATTATTGCGGAAATGCTCAAAAAATAATAATGAAAATTCTTGTTTTCTCCGATACTCACCTTTATCTTCCTTTTGATCAAAAAAAATTCAACTTTCTCAAAAAAATTATTAGTAAATCAGATCAAGTAATAATCAATGGTGATTTTTTTGATGGTTATATGGTTAACTTTAATGACTTTGTTAACTCTCAATGGAATCAACTATTTTCTCTTCTAAAATCAAAAAAAGCGGTCTATATCTACGGTAATCATGATAAGAAAGAATTTTCAGATAAAAAAGTTAGTTTATTTTCAAATAAACAAACCTGTCAATTAGAATTAAAACTTAATAATAAAAATTTTCTTTTTGAACACGGTCAAAAAACTAGACCAACACCGGACATGATGTTTAAAATTAGTTGGAAAAATATGCATTATGGGATGATCGTGGTTCATTTTGTCCGTAATTTATTCATAAAAATATTTGGGAAATTGGCGGTTCAAATTATATTCGGACATTCAAATAATGGTTCAAAAAGATATATCAAAAGAAATTACAAACCAAAAAATAATGAGTACTACATAATCGGTCATAATCACTGGGCTGAAATCGACGAAAAAAATCACTTTGCCGCTTCCGGAATGATACTCTACGGCTTCGCTCAATATTTAACAATCGACTCAATGTCCGGCAAAATAACCATTCATGAAGAGTGGTATGACCGATAACACTATCTTGTCCACGATCGTAGTATAGATAGCATTTAGAGATTGAAAAAAGTTTTTATTCTCTTTTCATCTTCTATTTTTTCAGCAATGATATATTTCATATACTTGGCTCCCTCAACAATTTTTTTTATCAATTTAATTTCTTTTTCACATTCATAAGGAAAAACATAAACACTTTTCTGATAACAATAAAATCCGATTTTATTAAGATAATTCCGTAGATAATCCCGCTTATTTCTCTGAACTTCCGGCACGTCAAAAAACACCAAAAACCATTTTCCTTCCCATTTTTTCTTTTTCTTTTTCAGATCCATTAGCGCTTTAATCGAATATTTTATCACTGTTGGATTATTTTTATCTTTTAGATAAACAAAAACCTTATTATCTTTTTCTTTTAAATTAATAATTTCTTTTATTTCCAAACTCTTCAGACTTTTTTCTATTCTCTTTTCTTCAATATTAAGGTTTTTTAGTTCTTTTAATACTTTTATTATTTCTTTGACTGATAAAGATAAAGTTGGTCGAAGCGGGTTTCCACCGGCAATTAAAGTCAGACCAATAACTTCTAAAATATACCAATAAAGCTGTCCCCTTTTTAATTTAATTTTTTTCTTATCCATAGATTTATTGTGGACTTATAATTCTTATTATTATCTTATCAACGATCGTTGTCAAGATAGATTTTAGTTTAAATTTTAGTTTTGTAAATAATTACAAATTATTATCTCTCTCACGATCGTAGTATAGATAATAAAAAATCGTTTGACAAGAAGAAGAAGAAGAAGAAGTAGTAAACTTTTCGACATGATTGATAGTCTTCTTAAAGAGACTGCTACTAGTTTAGGCAATGCTTGGACTGCTGCAAAAAAAAGTTTTACTCCAGTTATTGAATCAGCGAAAAAAAATTTAAAAGAAGTTATTCCTTTTATAAAAAGCGCTTCAAAACGAGTTCTTTCTAATGCGAAAGACTCCGCAATTTTAACTATAAACAATCTTACGAAAGAAGATGAAAAAGGTTTAAAATTACTTAGTCAATCTGCAGGTTTATTAGCTGTTAATACAACATTGGCATATCTTTCTTCACATATTCAGCCTGCTATACCTGAACTTCAAACAAGGGTAAATGTCGTTTTGGCTGTTACAGGTTTGATTAATGGCGGTGTTGGTTTTTTTACAGCAGATAAAGCATTTCAGCTATATAATCACATGAAAAGTTTAAAATCAAAATAATATGAATTTCAATATGGATTTATTCATTGAAAAGATAGACAAAATTCTTAACTCTCTATCTACCATTGAAAAAGAAAAAGATGAAATAAAAGGTAATTTAATCGCATCTTTTTATATGGAACTAATAGCTATTTTTTCCTCAAATCCGAAATATAAAGATCTTTTATTAGAGATGTCCCAACAGGATCCTAAAACCACTGAGGAATATAACAAAGCCTTTGAATATTCAACAAATAAAATTAAAGAATTAGGACTTAATCCTTCTGATGAATTAACTCAAGCTGGTCAAAAAGTTTTAAATAATTTTATAAAAGAATTGGAATTAAAACTTCCTCAGGAAAAAGTTATTGAACTGAAAAAAATTATTTCAGAATAATTTTTCATAACTTATAATAATCTTCACTTGCCCCAGTATAATTCTTACCTCCTCCCGAGGCCTACGTCCTCGCGTCGGAGGGGCGAGTATACGGGGTCGGCGACCTAACTAAATTAGGGCTTGACTTAGTGAACAAGTGTTTACTATAATAACTTCATGATCGAGGATAGACTCTCAAGTATTAAAAAATTTTTCCGGAAAAACAGAAGGCTTCCTTCTTATTCGGAAATGTTAAAGCTGTTTAACATTTCGTCAAAGAATGCTGTTTTTAAAATAATTAATAAGTTAATCTATCTTGGTTTTATTGATAAAGACAATAAAAAACTTTCTCCCACCAAAAAGTTTTTCGCCCTCCCCCTTCTTGGAATCATTAAAGCCGGCTTCCCAATTTTAGCCGAAGAAAATAAGGATTATTTGACAATCGATGATTATTTAATTGAGAACCCGCAGACTTCATTTCTTTTAAAAGTTTCCGGTGATTCTATGAGCGGGGTGGGAATATTTGAAGGCGATATCGTCATAATTGAAAGAAAAAAAGATGTTAATATTGGCAACATTGTTCTAGCCCAAATTGACAATGAATGGACTTTAAAAATTCTAAAAACTGATCGAAAAAAACATATTAATTATTTGGAAGCAGCTAATCCTAAGTATCCTCCTTTTTATCCTCTTAATGATCTACAGATTTATGGTGTCGTAAGAGGTGTTATTCGAAAGATTAATTAATTTTGTTAACTCTTTTTCAGTTGAAGTAACGATTGTTTGATAATCTCCGATTAAATTAAATATTAATTTTTGGTTATCGTGATCCAGTTCGGAAAAAATATCATCAAGTAGAAGAATCGGTTTTTTCTTAAAAAAACTTTCTAAATATTTTAGTTCATTAATCTTCAGCCAAAACAAACTTAGCCGCTGTTCACTCCTTGATCCGTACGTATGAATATTTTTTTTGGTCATGGATTTGTCAACTAAAAAAATATTATATTCATCCCGATGAGGACCGATTAAAGTTCTTCTAATTAATAATTCTTTAGCTAAAGATTCATCAAAACGATCTAAATCCAATTTATTTTCTTGATAATCTATTAAAAATTCTTTTGAATCAATATTTTTATTGGAATTTAAATACGTAACATATTCTCGCCTTTTTGTAATTAAATATGATCCATTATTTATGAGAAATTTATTCCAGAAATCTAATTCTGCATCAAGGTTTTGGTTATTAAAACCTGATTCTAAAATTTTATTTCTTTTTCTTAATGCCTGAAAGTAATTAGTTAAGTGTTTTTTATATTCCAAATCTTTGCCGGATAAAAATTTATCAAAATACTCACGGCGAATAGACATTGTTCTGTCTATTATTTCTATTTGTTCTGGAGAAAATAGTACTACCGGCATTAAATTTTTTAAATATGCATGACGACCTTTTTTTGTCTTCTCTAAGAAATATGTTTTTGTTAAACCAAAATCATTAATTGTTAAATCTATTCTTAAACTGCTAATATCTTTGTTTATTTTATTTTTTAATCTTGCGTCAACGTAGCCGTTTTTTTCATTAAAAATAATTAGCTGTTCTTCTTTGCTTTCCCGAAATCCTTCTCCTTTCAATATAAAATAAATTCCTTCCAGAATATTGGTTTTTCCACAAGCATTTTTTCCAAATATGGCCGTCAAATAAGGATTAATGCTGAATTGTTTATTTTCAAAATTACGAAAGTTGTGAAAAGAAATTGATTTAAGAATCATTAGCTTATTGATGTCCCCTTAAAAGACTCCCCATTAATAATTTTTTGAATATTTATTAAATCATTACCATTAGCAATCACAACTGTCAATCCAAGTTTTTTAGCAAATTTTGTAGCGATTGGATCAAAAGGTGCATTGATTCCCGATGAATGTTTGTTCCCCACAATTTTACTCATCTCTTCCCAAGTAATTTTTTTTAATGGCTTGGCATCATTAAATTTAGCCGGATCGCGATCATAAATCCAATCAATATTTGACATATTTATTATTAATTTTCCCCCAAAATCTTTAGCAAGTTGTACTGCGTCATAATCCGTCGTCCAACCTGGTTTCCAGCCAGCCCCGATAGCTACGGGTTCTGTCCAATTTTCAAGTTTTCTGTCATAATGCTGGATGACACGAGGATTGGCAATGTCCTGAAATATAGTCCGGAGTAAGTGTCCGTTGAGATGAGTGACATGAATACCCAACCAGTCAAGATCTTCTTGAGTTAAATTTCCTATCACTGCTTTTCCGGCTTCCTGATAATGCCGGCATAATTTTCCCCCACCAGCTACCAATAAAAACCGTTTACCTTTGATGACTTCTTCTCTGATTAAATGATTTAACTTGATTAAAAAATTAGTGTCAATACCGCCGTTCGGGACAATGAGACTGCCGCCAACGGAAATAACAATAGGAGGTTCTTGCATATTGGATATATTATACCTAAAAAATTCCACCACCGAGACCAAAGATCACGGCTATAACTCTAACGATTAAAAAAGAGGCGATTAAAAGAATAAATCCAATAATACCCGAGGTAATCTTTGCCTGACCTGCTTTAACTTTTTCGGGATTTCCCTGTGACATCATATAGTCATAACCGCCGGAGATTAGGACAAAAAGAAGGACGATTCCGGCCATTGGCATGATAAAACTCAAGCCTTTTGAGATAATTTTACCCAAAGAATCAACACTGGAATCCAAAGGACCATTGATTGTTTGATTCCCAAGATTTAAAGATTGGGCCAGTAAATTATTCATATAACTTTTTTTCCACATTTCGGACAAATAACCGTCGTATTAACAACAACTTCATTTTCAAAATCCCATCCACATGCCTGGCAGTGATATTTTTTGGTAATTTTTGGCTGGAAAACAGTTTTTTCAATTTCGAAAATCAGTTCACTTTTATCTACCCTAACCCTGATGAGATCACCCATTTTAGTTTTACCATCAATAATTAAATTGGAAACCGGGTTCTCAATTAGTTTCTGGATTGCCCGTCTTAAGGGTCTGGCTCCGTATATTGGATCAAATCCCGCTTTAACAATTTCCTGAATTACTTCATCGGTGTAGGCAAATCCCATATTCTGTTCTTCAATTAGTTTAATAATTCCTTTCATTTGTAATTTGACTATTTCCACCATATCCTGAAATCGGAGTGGCTCAAAAACAATTACTTCGTCAAATCTATTAATCAATTCCGGCTTAAAAAACTTCATCAGCTCAATCATAACCTTTGTTTTAATATCAACAAAATTACTTTTATCTTTCGCATCTTCTATTTTTGATTTCTGTACGGGTTTTGCGCGCAAAACCCCTACATTCTTTGATTTATTTTTTATTAATTCATCCTGTATCAATTTCGTTCCTAAATTCGACGTACAAATAACAACGGTGTTCTTAAACGAAACTACATGACCTTTATTATCTGTCAACCGTCCGTCATCCAATATTTGCAATAAAATATTAAAAATGTCAGGGTGAGCTTTTTCCACTTCATCAAAAAGTACAACGCTGTATGGTTTTCTTCTCACCTGCTCAGTCAACTTTCCGCCTTCTTCATACCCTACATAGCCGGGAGGAGCTCCGAGCAACTTAGCTACTTCATGTTTTTCCATAAATTCCGTCATATCAAATCTAATCATCAACTCTTCGCTGCCAAATAAAATGTCAGCCAAAGCTTTGGCTAATTCTGTCTTTCCAACACCGGTTGGGCCGAGGAAAATAAAACTGCCGATTGGCCGGGCAGCTGATTTTAATCCGGCCCGACCGCGGCGCACCGCTTGAGAAACAGACGCTACTGCCGCTTCTTGATCAATTAATCTTTTATGAATAATGTCTTCTAAGTGGGCGAGTTTTTCCGTTTCCGAAGAAGTAATTTTGGCAACTGGAATCCCGGTCCAACGGGCAATGATATCTTTAATAATGTCTACAGTCACTGCTCCGGTCGTCTGGCTTTTTTTCAGATTAAATTCTTCTTTTTTTTCTTTCAAACCGGAGTCAATTTCATCTATTTTTGATCTTAAGATTCTTGATTTGACGCGATCAGCCTTTTTTTCTGATTCTTTTAGCTCTTGATTTAACTGGGCAATCCTTGTCTCTAAGGATTTTATTTCCTCAGGTAAAGAAATAAGAGGAAGACGAACTGCGGCGGCCGCCTCATCAATTAAGTCAACCGCCTTATCCGGTAAAAACCGGTCGCCCACATAACGCTTGGACAAAATTACCGCCGCCTCAATTGCATCATCCGGAATTTTTACTCTATGAAAGGCCTCATACTTATCCTTGATTGCCTTAAGCATCTTTATTCCTTGTTCCTCAGTTGGCTCCGGAACCAAAACCGGTTGAAAACGGCGCTCTAAAGCCGGATCTTTTTCAATATATTTTCGGTATTCCGTTAAAGTAGTTGCTCCGATGATTTGAATTTCACCCCGGGCTAAAGCCGGTTTTAAAAAGTTAGATGCATCTAATGATCCTTCTCCCGATGCGCCTGCCCCAACGATATTATGAATCTCATCAATAAATAAGATAATCTTGCCTTGACTGTTTTTTACTTCCTCAATCAAGTCCTTCATTCTTTCTTCAAAATCTCCCCGATGCGAAGCTCCTGCTAACATACTCATCAGATCCAATTGAAGAATTCTTTTGTTAAGCAACGGTTCCGGAACTTCTTTTGAAACAATTTTCTGAACGAGACCTTCAACAATGGCAGTCTTACCAACACCTGCTTCGCCAACCAGTGACGGATTATTTTTTGTCCGGCGGGATAGAATGTGAATCACCCGTTCAATAACTACCGATCTTTCAACTACTGGATCAAGTAGGCCTTGAGAGGCTTTGGCGGTCAAATCAATCGTAAACTGATCCAAGGCTTTTTTCTTGTTTGCAGTTTTTTTTTCTTCTTCAGTCAAACCTTCTTTTTTACCAACGACTTTTTTATTTAACTCTTCTTTATTTAAACTTAATTTAACCAAAACCCTGGCTCCCACTCCCTCGCCTTCTTCAAACAAAGATAACAACAAATGTTCGGGAGCAACAAACTCGAATCCTAATTTTCTGGCAATTACCAAAGCGTCATTGAGGATTTTTTTTATTCTTGGAGAAAACTGGACAACGCGATCAACTGTGCCCCGTTTATAAACTTTATTTAATTCGTCAGTTACCAACTGGGGCTGGATTTTGGATTCAACCAATAAGTTATAAATTTCGCTGTCAGCAATCAATCCAGCTAAAAGATGTTCGCTGTCAACTAAATCCGATTTTAACTCTTTTGCTTTCGTTTGCGCCGCCATCATGACCCGATTTGACCTTTGCGTCAAGTGAGTCATTAGGTCGAGATTATTAGTTACTTGGTTAGTTGGTTTACCCTGAGCAACGTCGAAGGGTTGCTTGATTACTTGGTTGGGGGTTTTAATATCAGGTTTTGTTTGATTTGGGGTTGCATTAGTTACTGGTTTTTTAATAGAATCAAAATAGTCGGCCATATTTTCATTATATGAAAAAAATAATTGTTATTGCAAGTATCATTCTTATCTGTATTATTGTTATTTTATCGTTTATCTTAAGAAAAAAATCCGCCACAAACAATCCTTCGGGTTCTCCTTTTCCCACCAGCATCCCTCAACAAGATTTAAATCCAAATTTGTCTAATTTGTCCAATTCGTCTAATTCACCAATTGATATTTCAACAGTCACTCCTGTTGAAACTCAAGACTTTAAGCTTCAATACTCTCCCAAACAAAATAAAATCATTGTTGAGAAAAAAACTCCCCAAGCCGAAGAACAGTTTTACGATTGGACTATTGAAAACCAATTATCCGACTTAATTGAAAATCCTGACTTAACTTTAATCGTCGATTCCGGACAAAATCCAGACGATTTCAATCCCCTTATTGAATTTCTAAATATCTTCATGAACTTCGGCCAAGGCAATGAAACTTCTTCTAATAATTCATCTCCAACATGTACGGGTCAGGCATGCCTGACCCCTACAATTCCTAACTCGCTTCCAAACCAAAACCCTTCTTCCGGTTTCACTTATTATGCCCAATGTAATGGTTTCGGTAATACTCAACTTCCTGACGGCTGTAATTTGTGTAAAGCCGGCTGTGGTCCAACCACCGTCGCCATGATCGCCGCCAGTTACTTGGGAGGAAGTATTACTCCAAAAACTATTGTTGATCAATACCGGTCCAAGGGTTATTTTCTTGGCTGTACCGGCTCTTATCCTTCCAATGCCAAACAAGTCCTTCAAAGTCTGGGATTAAAAACCACCGACTATCTTGTTTTTAATTTAGAAACCGCCGATCAAATCATTCCGGACCTACGAAAATATATTGCTGCGGGTTGGACATTTTTTACTTTGGCCCGTTTCTGCGATGATCCAAAGAAGGGTTATTGCGGTCATATTTTTTGGATTACCGATATCGATAGTCAAAATAATATCTGGGCCTATGATCCGTCTTATGGCCGCTATGAAATCCCGTATAATGAAAACAGCCGTTACCCGTACCCGTTGTACAGATTAGCATTTGGTGTCAAACGTTAGAAGTTGGAAGGTGGGTATAGAAGCGGGTTAGGAAGTTAGATGATAGAAATTAGAATAAATAAATCTGTCTTCTTTCTTCCATTTTCTTAACTCGTTTCTAAACCTATCTTCCATTTTCCTGTTTTAAAATATGGACAACTCTAATATTAAAGTTTATTTAGGAATTTCCTTTGCCCTGATAATATTGTTTATATTAGTTCTCGTCATTCCATTTTCCAAAAAATCTTCTACATCTATCCTCCAACCTACCCCCTACAACCTACAACCTACTACAGTCGAAACCAATTCTTCTTCCTACCCCCTACAACCTACCCCCTACAACCTAAGTATTCCCGCCGACTTTACCGGTGTGGCTGAAGAAGAACTGCCGGCTCAAGTCCTTGATGCTTCTTTGCAAAAAAAAGATTTAAGAGATAAAGTTCCATTGGATCTTTCCACCTTTGCTATTGATTTTGACTACGGTACGGACAAATTCGTGGTCACGCTCATTGACCCGAAATTCCAGTCTCGGAGTGAGTTTGAGAGCTGGAGGACAGCCAACTATCCGGGGTTAGGCGCAGAACAGTTTTTAATAAAGTAGATATTGGAATTTGGAAATTTGATGTTAGATAAGGAAATTAGAAGTTTGATGTTAGAAAGTTTTCCAATTAGTTCTTAATTTAGCTAAACGACTACCTAAAATTTTATACCTATTAAGTAAACCCTCGCATAAATTTATATTTAAATAACCCAGATCCTTTGCTATTTCAACATGAACTTGCATTTCATTAGTTGATCCTAAAGCTATATCTAAATATCTTTTAAAATCTTTTTCATGAATTCGCTTAGTCCAACCTTCAACTATATTAGTCGGAATAGACTTTGAAGCCCTTCTCATTTGTGAGGCTAAATCAAACCTTTCATAAATGGGGAATTTCTTCACTTCCTGATGAATAATTATCATTAGCTTATATGCTTCTTGATAGACTTCCAAATCTCTAAAAGTCTTTATCATAAACTGATGATAACAGATTTGATTAATGTTTTTCAAACCTCTATCCTCAAACTTCCCTATCAACCTTCAAATTTCAAATGTCTAACGTCTTCTTAAGACTTGTTTTATTCGTATCATTTATATTACAATCAAACTATGTTCTTATTTTTGAAACCCTACTTGAATTTCGCCAAAAAAGCCTTTCTCGTCATCGCCGTCTACTTCATCGTCATCTCCCTTTTTTCCCATTTTATAAGTAGGGACAGGGTTTCCCTGTCCTCAAAGGTCGACCCAATTGAAAAAAATCGCGCCGAGATCTACAAAGTCATCAATGATAAAGAACTTAATAAAACAAAAGAGGGAAAATTGACA
>ERZ1292633.231-Hain-H41-02um-R1-231-length-73243-cov-8_pt1 | contig 73243 bp, 61 predicted proteins | sample MGYA00564406_ERZ1292633 | MGnify/ENA primary metagenome ERZ1292633 (study PRJEB36523, sample SAMEA6512639) | groundwater metagenome | collected 2019-01-08 | study: AquaDiva: Metagenomics assemblies of 32 groundwater samples
GGAGGAGTTCGCTCCGCGCCAGTTCCAGGAGCGCGCGCGAGGTCCAGGCGGGAACGGCAAGTCCTTCGAAACTCGCGACGGCGCGGCGGAGGAACGCGACCGACTGGTCGAGCACTCCGCGCGACTTGCCGCGGCGGGCGCGGCGCCGCCACGAGATGCCGGCGGCGATCTGAAGCCGCGCCAGCTCGTAGCGGATGCCGAGCGTGGTGAAGAGTTCCCCTGCCTCGCTCAGGGCGGCGGCCGCCCCTTCGAGATCCCCCGCCTCCACGCGGATGAGCCCATAGAGGCGAAGCCCGCACCCTTCCTCATAGCGGTCGCGCAGCCGGCGCGCCAGGTCGAGCGTGCGGTCGGCGTAGCGCGTGGCGGCGTCGAGATTCCCCACCGCGAGCTCGAGATCGCCGAGCCGACGGATGATCTGCACGGTGAGATCCGACTCGGGGGCGATCTGCTCGGAGAGCGAATACGTGGTGTCGTAGGCGCGGCGGGCAAGGTCCAGTTCGCCCCGCTCGGCGTAGATATCTCCGATCGCTTCCTGAACGACCACCCGTTCCCGGGCGTAGCCGCGCTCCTCCGCGATCGTGAGCGCCTCGCGGCTCAAGGCGAGCGCGGTGGCATAGTCGCGGCGGCGGCGGCGGACGATTCCGAGGCAATTTGTCGAGCGGCATCGCCCCGGCTGGTAGCCCATCTCGGTGTAGACGTTCAGCGCGCGCTGGTAGTGCTCCTCCGCCCGATCGAGTTCGCCCAGCTTCTCGTGGACGATGCCGAGGTTGTGGAGGAAGGTCGCCGAATCGAGGAAGAAGCCGGCGCGCTCGCCGATGCGCAGCGCCTGTTCCAGGAAGCGAGCCGCTTCCTTGAACCGGCACTGATTCTTGTGCACCAGCGCGAGGTTGTTGTAGGCCGCCATCATGCCGGCGGGATAGCCGGCGCGGCGGAACGTGGCGATGCTGCTCTCGAAATGTTCGCGCGCCGTCTCGCCGTCTCCGGTCCGCAGCGCGACCAGGCCAAGCACGACTTCGGCGCGGCCCAAGTCGAGATGGTGGCTGGTGTCGCGGAGGAGTCGGTAGCCGAGGCCGGCGGAGCGGTAGGCCGCGCGATATTCGCCGCGGTCCTGAAGCACCATCGCCAAGCTCACCGAGAGGCGTCCGACCTGCTCCCGCGTGACCTGGGGGCGAAGCCGTTTGTGCAGATCGTGGAGGGCGTCGACCGCTTCGGACAGATCTCCGCGGTGCCGCAGGCACTCGACGATTCGGAAGCCGATGCGGAGCATCACTTCACGGTTCGCCGCGGCCGCGCGACGCGCCTCGAAATCTAGCGCGCGACGGTAGTACTCGAGGGCGACCGGGAAATTCTCGGCGGCGAAGTAGAGATCGCCGAGTTCCTGGGCCCGCTCGTCCGCGACCGCGGGCGGAGCTAGCTCCACCCGCGGCGCGGTGCTCGCGGATTCCCTCGAGGGGCTATGTGCGCGGTCCTTGGGGACGATTCCGTCCATTACCGGCCCTCATGAACGATGCTCGGAAATCGGGCTGCTGACCGACGACAGCGTCAAGACTCGACGCGTCAGTACCAAGTCCAGCGAGTCCCGAAACCCCAACGCACCAGCGACAGGTACGTCCTCCAGATGCTCCACGTCCGTTGGCTGGTCACCGACACCGTCGACTGCCGAGAGGCGTCGTACGTCGTTTCGCCGATCGAGCGTGCCTTCACAACGGTCCCATCTCCGTCTCCACTGACGGGACCCGGGTTGTTAGGATCTTCAGGATCCTTATCCCAGTTGAAAGGTCTCGCGAAGGACGGCGAGGGTGTGACCGCCGGGAGGGCGCAGAGCAGGGCGAGGACAATGCCCAGAAGCAGGATGCGTTGTGTGACCCGGATCCTCATTCCTTGCTCCTTGTCGGTGAATCGACGCCGGCATATCCATCGATTCCCGTTCCTGAGTACGGAAGGCTCGCTTGCGGGTGGCGTGATTTCGAGTGCGATACCGAAATCTTGGAGGGACATCCCCGCGTAGGGGGCCCCCCGCCAGCGAACAATTCCGCTAGTGAGACAGGATACGACTGGCCACGGCGGGTGTCAATAGTCGAGTACCCCTAACGTGCTAATTCCCTCGGATTTCCACCCGACCCGCGCGAAATCTAACGGCCCATGGCGCGCCGGGCCTCGCTCAGGACCAGCCCATAGCGAAGTCCCCGGGTCGAAACGAACAGTCCCCCGACCGGAAAGCGGGTGACGAACTCCGAGAGGATGACCGAGCCAGCCGGGATGATGTCGGCGCGGCCGCGGCTCACCCCGGGAAGCTCCCGGCGAAGCTCCAGAGGGGTCGAGCAGAGATCCCGCTCGATGGCCAGGACCCGGTCCCGGCTCAGGAAGTGATTTTCAATCCGGGAGGGGTCGTACTTGGCGAGACCCATGTCGAGCGCCCCGAAGGCGGTCACGGTTCCCCCGACACCGACGGCCCGCTCCACGGGCCCCGCGCCGAAATCGGCCAGGCGCTCGGCGAACGTTTGCTGGACCAGGTTCCGGACGGCGTCCAGTTCCTCCGGCAGGGGCGGATCGTGGTGGATGAGCCGCTCCGTCAGGTGGACGCATCCCAGCGGCAGGCTGATCAGCTCCCGCCCTTCGTCCCCGGAGCCGACGATCACCTCAGTGCTCCCGCCGCCGATGTCGACGACGACGGTGGCCCCGCTCTTTCCGGCCAGACCGCTCGAGACGGCCAGGAAGACGAGCCGCGCCTCTTCTTCGCCGGAGAGGATTTCGACCGGGTAACCGATCCGCTCGGAGAATCGAGCGGCGACGGCGGGACCGTTGGTGGCGGAGCGGAGCGCGCTCGTACCGGCCACGCGGATGTGGCTGGCGCCGCTGTACTCGGCTTCCTGGACGAATCGCTCGAGGCAGTCGAGGGTGCGCAGGACGGCCGGCTCGTCGATGACGCCGGCTCGGTCTAACCCCTCACCCAGACGGGAGATCTCTCCCATTCGGTGGGCGGTTCGGAGGCGCTGCTGGGGGTCGACGTCGGCCACGAGCAATCGAACCGAGTTGGTGCCGATGTCGACCGCGCCAATGCGGACGGTGCTCTCTGTAATACCAGGCGTGGCTAGAGCCCTCTCGCGCGAAGGAGCATCGCCGTCAGCCGCTAGTTGACGGCGGGAACGGGCGGACCGTAGCATAGGGTGCTATGACTGTAAAGCCGGAACCCATTATCCTGTCGCAAAATGGCGGCGGAGGTGCCACACCTGACCCCCGCGAGAACCTGCTCGGGCTCTCGGTGCAAGAGCTGGAGCGGACCGTTCTCGCCCTGGGGGAGAAGCCGTTTCGCGGCCGCCAGGTCGCCGAGTGGCTCTACGGACGGGGCGCGCGCGACTTCGCGACGATGGCCAATCTGCCCCAGCCGCTCCGCGCGAAGCTGGATCAGCACTACCGCATCGGATCGCTCCGCGAGACGACGCGCCGCGAGACGCCCGACCGAAAGACGCGGAAATTCGCCCTGGCGCTTCCCGACGGCGGAATCGTGGAGTCGGTCTTCATGTCGACGCCGAAGCGCGTCACCTTCTGTCTCTCCTCGCAGCACGGCTGCGGCTTCGGCTGCCGCTTCTGCGCCACCGGCCGGATGGGACGAGGCCGGAATCTGACGGCGGGCGAAATTCTGGAACAGGCGCTCCGCCTCCGGCGCGAATTGCCGGCGGGCGTGGACGACTTCAACGTGGTCATGATGGGGATGGGCGAGCCGCTGGAGAACTACGACGCCGTGATCACGGCGCTGGGGCTCCTCACCTTGCCTGCCCCGACGGGCGTCGGGATCACGCCCAAGCGGATCACGATCTCCACGGTCGGACTGGTGCCGCAGATCATGCGGCTCGCCAACGAAGGGCACCGCTACCGGCTCGCCGTCTCGCTCCACGCGGCGACGGACGCGGCGCGGTCGAAGCTCATGCCGGTGAATCGCACGTTTCCGCTGGCGCCGCTCATGAAGGCGGTGAAGCACCACGTCGAGGCGACCGGCCGGCGCGTCACGTTCGAATACATTTTGATCGAGGAGATCAACGACTCGGTCGGCGACGCGGCGAAGCTCGTTCGGCTGGTGGGACAGATTCCCTGCAAGATCAACCTCATCCCCTACAACCCGATCGGCCCGGGGAAATTCAAGCGGCCCTCCGCCGAGAAGATCCAGCGATTCGTCGACTACCTCGGACCGCGCGTGGCCGCGGTGACGGTGCGCTACAGCCAGGGGGTCGACATCGGCGCAGCCTGCGGGCAGCTGGCCGGCATGGCGGTGGAGCCCCCGCGCTAGGGCGCGGAGCGCCATGTTTCGCACGCTGCGGGGGCGGCTCCTCGCGCTCTTCTTTCTCGTCGCCCTCATCCCCAGCCTCGGCCTCACCTTCGCGGTCACGCAATACCTGGCCAAGAGCCTCTCCGCGCTCCAAAACCCCGAGACGGAGCGGGCGCTGGGACAGTCGCTGGAGGTGATCCGCCAGGGGATCGAGCGGCTGGGAACCGACGCGCGGCAGCATGCCGAGGTGCTGGCCCTCGACGCCGAGACGATCCGCCTCTTCCAGGCGAAGCAATTCGCCGCGCTCGAGCGCTTCCTGCGCGAGGAAGCGCGGAGCCGCGGGCTCGACTACATCTGTCTCTACGACGTGGGCGGCGAGGCCGAGCGGCGCCTCTTCGGCGCCCGCCTCGGACCGCGCATCACGCTCCCCACGCCCGATCGCGCGTCGCTCGTGGGGGCGCGGGAGGAGGGCGGCATCGTCTCGGGTGGCGAGGTGCCGCGACAGGTGAGCGGCGTCGTGGCGCTCGGCGCGAGCCACGTGATCCTCGCGGGCTACCAGCTCGATCCCGAAGTCTCGTCCGAGATCGAGGCGCTCCAGAAGAACCTCACCATGTACCGGCGGCTCGGGATCTACACCTCCCTCTCCCAGCGCGGGCTCTGGATCTTCGCCGCCCTCTGGACCGCGATCCTGGGCTTCGTCTCCTTCGCGCTGGCCGTCGCCGTCTCGCGCGGCATCGCGCACCCCGTGCTGGAGCTTCGCTCCGGGATGGAGCGCGTGACGCAGGGAGACCTGGATCATCGCGTGGCGCCGCGCGGCACCTCCGAGGTGCGCTATCTGGGCAGCGCCTTCAACCGGATGGTGGACGAGATTCAGTCGTCGCGCCGCTCGCTTATGAAGGCGGAGCGGCTGGCGGCGTGGCGCGAGGTGGCGCGCGCGGTGGCGCACGAGATCCGAAATCCCCTCACGCCGATCCAGTTCGCGCTCCAGCGGCTGCAGGAGGAATCCCGCCGCGACGAGGGGCCGCGCGCCGAGGTCGTTCGCGAGAACGCCGATTCGATCCTTCGCGAGGTCCGCTCGCTCCAGGAATTCGCGACCGCCTTCTCCTCGGTGGCGCAGCTTCCCGAGCCAAAGCTCCAGGCGTGCGATCTCTCCGCGCTGGTCGAGGACGTGGCGCGACTCTACCGCGGCAGCTCCCCCACGACATTCCGCGTTGAGACCGAGGCATCCGTTCCCGTAGCCTGGGCCGACCCGGGCCAGGTCCAGCGCGTCCTCGTGAATCTCATCAAGAACGCGCTCGACGCCATGCGCGGGCGGGGCGAGATCACGCTCCACGTGCGGCGCGACGACGCGCCGGGCGGCGGCGTGCTCCTGGAAGTCGCCGACACGGGGCCGGGCATGGACCCCTCCACGCTGGACCGGGCGGGGCGCCCGGGCTTCACCACCAAATCGAGCGGGAGCGGATTGGGCCTGACGCTGGTACAACGAATCGTGGAACAGCATGGCGGCCGCTTCGCGTTGACCTCGAGCCCCGGCGCGGGAACGCGCGCCACCGTCGCCCTCCCGTCCGCGCCGGACGGGGGCGCCCCGGCTTCCCCCATCGGCGCGGAGCCCCGCCGATGAGTGGAACGCCGAAAACGCGCGTGCTCGTGGTGGACGACGAACCGTCGATCCTCCTCGAGATCGCCGGGACCCTGAAGCGCTACTACGACGTCCTCACCGCCACGAACGCCGAGGACGCCGAGCGGATCCTGGCGAGCGAACGGGTCGACCTCCTCCTGACCGACCTCCGCCTCCCCGGGAAGGATGGCCTCGCGCTCCTGGAAGCCGCGAAGGCCGCCGTGCCCGATCTTCCGGTGGTCCTTCTCTCGGGCCACGGCACGATCGAGGAAGCGGTGAAGGCGATCCGCCTCGGCGCGGCCGACTTCCTGGAAAAACCGTTCGGACCGGAGCGGCTCCAGGTCACGGCGGAGCGCGCCCTGGAACTGCGCGCGCTCCGCCGCGAGAACGAGCGGCTTCGCGAGCGGGTGGGCGGCGTGGACGAGATGATCGGGAAGAGCAAGGTCATCGAGCAGATCCGCGCCGAGATCGCCAAGGTGGCGAAGACCGACGCGAAGGTGTTCGTCACCGGCGAGAGCGGTTCGGGCAAGGAATTGGTGGCCCGCGCCATTCACCGCCTGAGCGGGCGGGCCCGCGGGCCGTTCGAGAAGTTGAACTGCGCCGCCCTCCCCAAGGACCTCGTGGAGAGCGAGCTCTTCGGCTACGAGAAGGGCGCCTTCACCGGCGCCGCGCAGCTGAAGCGCGGTCGCCTGGAGGCGGCCGACGGCGGGACGCTCTTCCTGGACGAGGTGGGCGACATGAGCCTGGAGACGCAGGCCAAGTTCCTTCGCGCCATCGAGACCGGCGAGATCGAGCGGCTCGGCGCGACCAAGACGATTTCGGTGGACGCGCGAATCGTCTCGGCGACGAACAAGGACCTTCCCGCCGAGATCCAGTCGGGGAAATTCCGCGAAGACCTCTACTACCGGCTGAACGTGGTGCCGATCCATCTCCCGCCGCTTCGGGCGCGCCGGGACGACGTGCGGCTCCTGGTGGAGCACTTCGTGGCGCGCCTCAGCGTGGAGCACGGGCGCCCGCCGCGGGTCGTGACGCCGGAGGCGATGGAGCGGCTCTCCCGCTACGGCTGGCCGGGGAACATCCGAGAGTTGAAGAACCTGATCGAGCGGCTCCTCATCATGACGGACGGCGAGTCGATCGGACCGACCGAGGTGGAGGAAGTCCTTCCGCCCGACGACGACGAGGGCCCGCCCAGCGAGATCAAGCAGGCGCGGGACAAGGCCGAGCGCGACACGATCCTCTCCACGCTCCGCCAGTGCGACTGGAACGTGAGCGAGGCGGCGCGCCGGCTCGGCATGGACCGTGGCTACCTCCACCGGAAGATCAAACGCTATGGGCTCACGCGCGACGCGTCGGGCGCCTGACGTGACGCTCGCGAGGGGCGCCGCGGCGGGGGTGGTGCTGTTCGTGCTGGCCGCGTTCGTCCCGGTGGCCGCCTGGGCGTATGAGTACCTTCCCACGGCGCAGCCCGCCGAGTGGGAGACGCTCGCCACGGGCCTCCCCGAGGAGTATCGCGTCGGGCCGCTCTACGGCTTCCGCTACAACCGCGTCGACGGACCCGCGCCCACGATCGGCCTGGCGGTCCGAAACGAGGAGAACCCGCTTCCCCTCCTCCGCGCGAATGCCGCCTACGCCTTCTCGCGCGAGCGGCTCCTCGCCGAGTTCGGCGCCGACGTTCCGCTGGGGCGCCACCGCCACGTCACGATCGGGGCGACCGCCTACCGGCGCACGGCCAGCGAGGACGCCTGGATCGTCGGCGAGACGGAGAACACGATCTTCGCGCTCCTCTTGCGGAAGGACTTTCGCGACTACTACGAGGCCGAGGGATTCGAGGGCCACCTCGTCGTCGAGACGGGGCGAGACGCTGCCTTCTCCGCCGGCGCGCGCCTCGAAGACCACCGTTCCCTCGACGTCGAAACGCGCGTCGCCGTCTGGGGTGTGGACGACCGCTTCCGCGCGAACCCCGCCATCGATCCGGGCGAGGAGGGTTTGGTGTGGGGGTCGTTCCGCGTCGGACCCACCACGATTCCCGCGAAAGGGGGCTCTCGCGTCGTGGTCCGATACGAACGCGCGGGCGCCCCGATCGAGCGCGACTTCGAGTATGGCCGCGTGTTCGTCCAGGGGAACTTCCGCCAGCGTCTCGCGCCGGGCCAGGGATTTCGCGCCCGCGCCATCGTGGCCTCCACGCGCTCGGGGCGCCTACCGGCGCAGAAGGTATGGGATTTGGGCGAGATCGGCACGCTTCGCGGCCAGCCCTTCAAGGCGCTGAGCGGCGACCAGTTCTATCTCGTGAACGCCGAGTACTCGTATCTCTTCCGGAAGAACCTCCACGCGCTCCTCTTCGTCGATTGGGGAACCGCGTGGTTCGGCCGGGGGGCCTGGAACGAGTCGCGCCCCGTGCTCGACGGCGGGATCGGTGTCCGCGTGGCGGAAGGCCCCGCGACGATCACTCTGGCGAGGAATCTGCAGCGGAGCGACGCTCCATTCCTGGTGGGCGTTCGCCTGGGAGGGACGTGGGAGTGACGCGCCTCGCTCCTCGGCGTTCGGCGCGCACGGCGCTGGCGCTCTTCGTCGTGTTCGCGCTCTCGCCCCTGGCCGCACCGCGACCGGCGCGCGCGGGCGACGACATGGGGCTCGCCATCGATTTGGTCGAGCGGGTGGGCGACGCGATCTGCGTCTCCTATCACGCCGACCAGCCCTTCACGCCGCGCCTGGAGGACCCGCTCCTTCGAGGCATGCCCGCCACCGTCACCTTCGAGGTCGGAGTCTGGCGGAAGCGCGCGCTCTGGTTCGACAAGCTGGTCGTCGCCTACCGGAGCGAGCACAAGGTCGCGTTCGACCCCTGGTCGAAGACGTTTCGAATCCGCTCGGGCGTGAATCCGCCCCGGACGCGAAGCGTCGCGAACCTCGACTCCGTGCGATCGACGCTCTTCGCGGCGCGCCGCCTTCCCGTCGCGCGCCTCTCCACGCTCGACTCGACGGCCGCCCACTACGTCTCGGTGAAGGTCGTCATCCGTCCGCTCTCAGCCGACGATCTCGGCGAGATCGAGGACTGGCTCTCGGGAAGCGATCCGGGACAGGGAGAGGATCGGGGCCTGCCCGCCTATCTCCTCGAGTGGGCCGTGAACCTCTCGGGGCTCGGCGACCGCTCGGCGCAGGCGAAGGGCCAGCGGTTCGTGCCGGGGCTCCTGGCGCCGAGTCCCTAGCCGCTACGGCGCGTCCGAAGATCCGTCCGGCGGCGGAGTCGTCGTCGGGCCGGCCGGGCCCGGCGCCGGCGCGGGAGGAGGCGGCGGGGTCGTGGAACCCCACTGGCTTCCCATGCTCGCCGAGTAGCCGCCGTAGACGCGCCCCGTCCCCTTCCCGAATCGTCCGATGATGAGCGCACCCAGCCCCGCCGAGGCCACGATGAAGCCGAGGAGTCCGGCCGCGAATCCGAACGCCATGCCGACCGGGTGGAAGGCGAAGAAGCTGAGCGCTCCGATCACCTCGGCGGCGGCCTTGAGCACGGCGATCAGCAGCACGCCCGCCGCGATCGCCAGAAGCGGCTTCGTCGCGACGCGGGCACCAAAGATCCGCCGGCCGAGGAACATGGTCCCCGTGAGGTAGGCGAGGAACGCCGCGTACATGGCGCCCGTCACGATTCCGATCACACCCAGGACCAGCGCCACGACCAAGAGGACGGCGACCGGGATGCCGATGATCGTGATGCAGAGGATCACGATCGCGATCACGCCGGTCAGGATGAGCGCGATGATTCCGGCCGGGACCGCCAGCACGAGAAGCACCCAGCCGAGGAGCCCCATCGCGATCGACTTTCCGAAGCGCTCGTGGACCACGCCCGCGGCGTGTTCCAGCCGCTGGCGGAAGATCAGAAGCGAGATCCACGCCAGCAAGAGCGTGATCATCAGCCCGACGAGGAGCTTGATGAGCCACGCGCCCGTGCCGATGAGCCCCGCGGCGCCGATCATCGGCCACTTGCATCCCATCCGCCCGAAGTCGAACTTGCCGACGGATACGTCGCTCCCGCCGATGCTCGCGCTGTCGCTCGTCTGGACGCCGCCGCCGCCCAGGCTGACGACATCGCCTTCGACAACGCCCTTCCCCTTCACGTGGACCGTTCCGCCCACGGAGACGGCGTCACCAGTCACGCGGCCCAGGACCGTGATCGACCCGCCCATCGCGACCACGGAGCCCTCGATGACGCGTCCCTCGGAGATGGTGATGTCCTCGCCGAACCGGACGAGGTCGTTCCCCTCGGAGCGGTCGAAATCGGGCGGTTCCGGAACTGCGGGCGGCGCGGGCGGCTCCGGGATGCTGTTGGTCGCCCCCGTCGCGGTGGAAGCGGACTTCTCGGTCTGACGTTTCGCCCGCTCGACGATGCGATTCACCTTCTCGCGGGCCCGGGCCGAGGCGCTGGTCGCCTCCTCGCGGACACGAACATTGAATCCGCTCTCGTCCGACGAGGCGGAGTCGGCGCTGCTCTTCACGGTCGTCTTCGTCTGCGCCAGGACCGCGGAAAGCGGGGCAAGAAGCGCGAACGCTAGGACGAGAATGGCGACAAGGAAACGGGGCGACATCGAGGTACGCGCGATACACGTCCAGGAATTAAAGCGCCAAGCACGCATGGCCGATCCCTCCTTCCTGGCGGCGGGACGGTCGCAGAAGCAAGTAGAGCGCGACCCCCAGGGTCAACAGCACGAGTCCGGTTGCCTGCGCTTCCGGCGAGCGGAGCGAGACGATCACGGCGCGGGGAATGGCGGCGAGCGCTTCCATCGAGAGCCAGATCTGGCGCGCGATGGGCTCGTAGAACGTGACGTCGATCGCGATCCACTTCGGGATCGCGATCATCCCCTCCACGCCGGAATCGAGGGCGCGGGCGAGGGCCGAGGCCGGATCGGGAAGTCCCCACTGCTTCGCGATGCGCGGCCAGAAGACGAGACCGCCGATGGTGCCGGCGAAGGAAAGCGCCAGCGCCCCCGCGCCGAAGCGCGCCCAGCGGGCCCGCGCGCGGTCGGGAGCGGTCACGGCGCGAAGAACGCGCTCCTCGAGCCCCGCGGGAACTCCGATCCCCGGCAGGGTCGCGACGCGGCGCGCGATGGCTCGGTGAAACTCCAGCGTCGCCCGGCAGCGCGCGCACTCTTCCACGTGCTGATCCAGCACACGGGCCACCGCGGCGTGGAGCATGCCGTCGGCGTACGCCGTCAGCTCGCGTTCGCAGGCTTCGCAGGTCAGGTTGGCTTTCACGTCGTCGGTCCTCGGGCGTTGAGTCTTCGTCGCAGGATCTCGTGGGCCCGGTGAAGTCGCACCTTCACCGTGCCGAGCGGGATCCCCATCGTTTCCGCGATCTCGTCGTAGGGCATCTCCTCCCGGTATCGCAGGTGGAGAATCGCCCGGTAGTGCTCCGGCAGTTCGATCACCAGGGCCTCGAACCGCTCCGCGGCCCATTCGAGCCGCATTCCTTCGGCGGGACCCGGCCCTGGATCGGCCGGCTCGATCGTCGGACCGTCCTCGCCGGAGAGGTCCTCGAACGAGACGGGCCGGCGCTTCCGGCGCCGGATCGCGTCGAGCGAGAGGTTCGACGCGATCTTGAAGATCCAGGATCGAAACGGCCGTTCCGGGTCGTAGGAAGCGAGGGAGCGCAGAACGCGGATGAAGGTTTCTTGCGCGACCTCCGCCGCGTCGTCCGCGCTTCCCGTGATCCGCCAGGCCAGATTCACCACCGGAGCCTGATACGCTCGGACCAGCTCACGGTAGGCACGCTCGTCCTTGGCGAGGCACCGCCGGATCAAGTCCCGTTCGTCGGTCGCCACTTAGTCGCGATCCATGTCGGAACTGTCACGTTCTGTACGTCGATGGGGGTGGCGAGGTTTCGCCATCCTGGAGGCCTCCGGGGCGGCCGGGGAGTCGTTCCGGCTCCGTCCGGCCTCACGGGGCCGCACCGTAGGGCGCCCTCCGGGGTCCGTCAAGGCTTTTCCCTTGACGCCACGCGACTTGAGCGCCTAGCGTCCGGGCCGTCATGACTCAGATTGTCTCCGTTTTCGCGCGCGAAATTCTCGACTCCCGGGGCCAGCCGACCCTCGAGGTGGACGTGGCCCTCCAGGGGGGCGCTTACGGCCGGGCCGCGGTCCCGTCCGGGGCTTCGACCGGGTCGCGGGAGGCGCTGGAACTGCGCGACAAGGATCCCAAGCGCTACGCCGGCAAAGGCGTGTCGCGCGCGGTCCAGAACGTGAACGAGATCGCGGCCGCCCGGCTCGTCGGCGAGGACGCCTCCGACCAGGTGGCCGTCGATCGCCTTCTCCTCGACCTGGACGGCACGCCGAACAAGTCGAACCTCGGCGCGAACACGCTCCTCGGCGTCTCGATGGCCTGCGCGCGCGCGGCGGCCGACGCTCACGGGCTGCCGCTCTACCGCTACCTCGGCGGGGCGAACGCGAAGGTGCTTCCGGTGCCGCTCATGAACGTGGTGAACGGCGGCGCGCACGCGGACAACAACCTCGACATCCAGGAATTCATGATCGTGCCGCTCGGCGCGCCGAGTTTCTCCGAAGCGCTCCGCTACGGCGCCGAGATCTTCCATACGCTGAAGAAACTCCTCCACGAGAAGGGACTCGTGACCGCCGTCGGCGACGAGGGCGGCTTCGCTCCGAACCTCGGCAGCACCGCCGAGGCGCTCGACTTCCTGGTGCGCGCCATCGAGAAGGCAGGCTACAAGCCCGGCCAGGACGTGGCGCTGGCGCTCGACGTCGCGGCGTCGGAACTGTGGGACGACGGAACGTATCACCTCGACGGGAAGAAGGGGCTATCTTCGAGCGCCGTGGCCGACTATTTCGACGGTCTGGTGAAGCGTTACCCCATCGTCTCGATCGAGGACGGCATGGACGAGAGCGACTGGGCCGGCTGGAAGGAGCTCACGAAGCGCCTCGGCGGAATCACGCAGATCGTCGGCGACGACGTCTTCGTGACCAATCCCGAAATCTTGAAGAAAGGGATCGAGGAGGGCGTGGGGAACTCGATCCTGATCAAGCTGAACCAGATCGGCACCGTGACGGAGACTCTCGACGCGATCGAGATGGCGAAGCGGGCCGGCTACACGACCGTCATCTCGCATCGCTCGGGAGAGACCGAGGACACGACGATCGCGGATTTGGCCGTCGCGGTGAACGCGGGTCAGATCAAGACCGGCTCGCTGTCGCGGAGCGACCGGATCGCGAAGTACAACCAGTTGCTCCGCATCGAGGAGCAGCTGGCGGACGAAGCGTGCTACGCCGGCGCGGGCGCCTTCCGGCGCGTCCCCGGCGCGACCCGCTGAGCATGCTCGACGCGAGAGGGTCCGGGGCATGATGCGTTCCCCCTACCAGAGTCCGAAGGATGAGCCGCCGTCGCGTTTCCTCCGGCGGCGACCCGACGAACGGAGAAAGCTCCGCTACGTCTACCTGGGACTCGGCCTCGTCGGCACCTACCTCGTCTATTGGTTCCTCCTGAGCGACACGGGACTTCTCCGCATCGCCTCGCTCCGCCGAGAGAACGAATCCTTACAGGAGAGGCAGGTGGTTCTCTCCGAGCGGGTGACCGATCTCGAACGGCGACGCAAGGAGCAGGCGAAGGACCCGCTCCTCGAGGAACGCGTGGCCCGCGAGCGCTTCCACCTGGTGAAGAAGGACGAGATCGTCTACCGCTACCGGGAATCCGCTTCCGACACGCTTCGCTGACCGACCCCTTGGATGCTCCGAACCCCCTCCGGGAAAGGGCCTTTACAGAGGAGCCCGGATGCGAGAATATACGCCTGCGGGGTGGAGCAGCCTGGTAGCTCGTCGGGCTCATAACCCGAAGGTCAGAGGTTCAAATCCTCTCCCCGCAACCATAGGACCGACAGGGCCGGGAGCCATCCCGGCCCTTTTTTCATCCCCGCGGCGCCCCCTGCTGGCGACTCCATCGGCCCGAAACTACGGGGGCGTAAGTCCCTCGCGCAAGAAGGACCGGAGCGCCGCCCCTTCGCGCTCGCGAAGACTGGCGCATTCGGTCACCGAGGCGGCCATTTTCAATAGCTCGGCCTCGGTGCCCGCGGGAAGGTGCGCAGGATCGGCGAAGAAAACGCGCGCGGCCTCGAGCCGAGTCAGGTCGCAGCCCGACGCGAACCAGGGGAGGTAGATGGCGTAGAGTGCGGGGATCCGCTTCACGATCTCGTCGTAGTGCGTCGCGACCCAGTTCCAGACCTCGTCCTGATGCTCTGGCCGGCCGGCCAATGATCCGAGGAGGCCGCTGTGCTCCTGCGGCTTCAGCGGCCCGCTCAGGTTGTAGGCGAAGGCGCGCGCGCGCAGCTCGGGGGACTGGAAGGAGCCGATGGCGTCGAGAAGGCGTCCCCGCTCGCTCGGGACGGGGTCGCGCTCGAAGTGCTTGCAGTAGACATCGAAGAGTTCGGCGTCGCCGCCAAGAGCGGCGATGCGAAGTACGGGGCCCTGCATGGAGGGATCGACGGCCTCGCCCGCCAGGTAGCGTGCGGCCTGCGCTCGCGCAACCACGTGCAGCTCGGTGTCCTGGCCTTCGTCGGCCAGCATGCCGAAGAGTTCGGGGCGGAGCGACGAGACCGACGGCGATTCGCCGGGCTTCGCCTCGAGGCCGATCCGCTTCATGGCGCCTCCGAGCACGCGGCGGACGTACTCGGCGAAGGGGTCGCGGAGATCCTCGGTGATGAAATACGTCCGGATTGCGCGAACACCATCGGCCACGGCGCTGACGACGGAGGGATCGGGATCGTCGCCGAAGCCGAGAAGGAGCTTCGCGTACTCGTCGCTGGGAGCGGCCCCGCTCAGGAGGAGTGCATAGGCGTTCAGAAGGAAGCCGAACCGCTCGCGCGGGGATAGCACGTGGACCGCGTCGCCGGCGAGCCGCGTCATGGCCTGCCCCTCGACGCGCCACCGGTAGTAGCCCGCGTGATCGGCGTTCATCTGGATCCACGCCGGCGGCGCGTCGAGACCCGGCAAGTTCACGGTGGTCTCCGCGCCAGTGAGGAGAACCTGGTGCCGCGCCACGCCCTTCGGCGTCGGGTACTTCATCGAAACCGGAATCTGCCAGAGGCGCGCCACCGAATCTCGAAGTCCATGGTTGAGGAATCGCTGCTGGCGGAGGTGGATTCGGCCGTCGCTCAGGAGTTCCCCCCGGACGATCGGAATGCCGGGCTGATTGAAGTAGGTCGAACCCATCGCGCCGACGTCGCGGCCGGAGGACTTCGACAGAGCGCGCCAGAGATCCGCCTCCGTCGCGTTCCCCCACTCGTGTTCCTTGAGATACGCCAAAACGCCCCGGCGGAAGTTATCGGGACCGAGCCACGACTCCATCATATCGAGGACGCTCTGCCCTTTCTGGTAGGTGAGCGCGTCGGCGGTGGAAAGAAGATTCCCGACGGTCGTCACCGGCTGGCGGATGGTTCGCGCCGTGAGGCGGGAGTCGTCGGTGTAAGCCTGTTCCGTCTCCGCCAGACCCGTGACGTCCGTATCGAGCTCCGGAAATACTTCCATGACGATCTTGTCGCCCATCCACTCGGCGAACGACTCGTTGAGCCAGAGATCGTCCCACCATGCCATCGTCACCAGATCTCCGAACCACATGTGGGCCAGTTCGTGCGAGGTGAATCGGGCCAGTTGTCGCTTCTGCGACACGCTCATGCTCTTCGGGTCGAAGAGGAGGAATTGGTCGGAGTAGGTGATGGCGCCGGGATTCTCCATGGCGCCGTAGGTGTATTCGGGCACCGCGAGGAGATCGAGCTTCTCGTAGGGATAGGGGCGCCCGAAATACTTCTCCAGCGCCGCCAGTATCGGAGGCACCATGGCCACGACGGGCCCCGTGAGGTGGCTCTTCCCCTTCACGGTCGCGATGCGGGTCGGAATCGACGTCCCGGTCACGGGCGTGAATTCGAGGCGCCCGACGGCGATGGCGAGTAAGTACGACGGCATGGGCTTCGACGTACGGAACGCGATGGTGCGCCGCCCGCCCTCGGATCGATCGCTCACGACCGGCGAATTGGTGACCGCTTCCTGCCCCGCCGGAATCGAGAGCGTGAACTGATACGGGATCTTCACCGACGGCTCGTCGAGGCAGGGGAACGCGGAGCGCGCATCGCACGCCTCGAACTGCGTGAACGCGTACCAGTCGTCGCCGACCCGGAGGCGGTAGAGCGACGAGGCTCGCTGGTCGAAGTCGTTCGTGAAGGCGATCTCGAGTGTGTATCGGCCGGGAGCGATCGGCGCTCCGTCGGTCCGGCTGGCGCGGATGAATCCCTCGTCGTCCTCGGCTCCCGCGCGAAGTGCCGTGGCGCCGCGTGCGCCTCGGAGCGCGATCGAACCGAGCGTGAGTTTTTGCGCATGAAAGCAGAGGTCGGGGCGAGCCTTCGAGACCGTGAGCTCGATCCGCACGGTGCCGGAGTAGTCGGCCCGCGACGGGTCGAGATCGAGCGCGATCGTCTGCGAGGTCGCTCGCACGTCGAGCGGGAGCCGTTCGAGTGCGGCGCGTGACGTCGCGGCGGGAAACAGGCCGGCCAGGATGGCGGCCAACGCGACCGCGCGGGCGGAGCCAAGAATCGCGTGTGTCACGACGTCATGGCGCCAGGTCATCGGGGCTCCCCCAGGGGTGTCGGGACGGTCGAGGCGGGCATCCTCGCACATTCGGAGAGGCCGGGCACCGGGAAGGATAGAGTGCTATAATCGCCGGGTTGCAGAAAGCGGTCAGGGCGGCCCTGGAGACATCTTGCGTAAGGAGCGATAAGGCTATGTCCCTAAACAACTTGAAGATATATTTGCGTCGACTTTTCGGCGGCGCGGCCGCAGTTGGTGTGCTGGCGTTGAGCGTGGTGGGCTGTGGCGACAAGGCAACTGGTCCGGTCAGTTCCGTTCCCCTCACGCTGGTGGCGCAAGGAGTGGGCGGAAACACGGCCCGCTACCTCGCGCCGGCCGGCTCTCCGCTCACGGCCTCGAGCGCAGCCACCGACACGATTCCGGTCACGTTCACGAAGGCCTTGCTGGTCGTGCGCGACGTCCGGCTCGTCTTCCCCGGCGACGACGATGCGCAGGGGCAGATTCGCTTCCGCGGACCGTTCGTCATCGATCTGCTGAGCGGCCATGCCGCCCGCCTCGATACGATGATGGTGCAGCCGGGCGACTACGCGCGAGTGCAGGGGCATTTCCAGATGCTGCGGTCGGGCGACGCCGACGCTGCCGAATTCCCTGGCCTCGTGGGCTCGACCGTGTGGCTCGAAGGAACGATCGACGGCGAGGGCGGCGGTCCGTTCTCGTTCCTGGCCAGGATCGACAACGAGTTCCAGATTCGCGGCCTCTTCCGCGTGGCGGCGGAGACCCCGGCCACCGCGTTCGTCGCCTTCGATCTCTCAAAGTGGCTCTCGGACGCGAACGGTCGCTTCCTCGATCCGCGCGACTTCGAGAACGAACAGGCGATCAAGAGCGCGATCCGCCATTCGATCAAGGTCGGCATGGACGACGATCGCGACGGATCGATGGACGACGACATGCACGAGGAGGACGGCGACTAGTCGGACTCCCGTCATCACAGGGCCGGGCGGCGGAACATCCCCCCGCCGCCCGGTCGATACGCCGGAAACGGAGGACGTGACGCCATGATTTCGCGCACGACCGCATGCACCCTCGTTCTCACCGCGGCGATCGCGGTATCCGCACTCGGACTTTCGGGGCTCGCCCCACCCGCGTTCGCGACCGTGGAGAGCGCTTCTGTCGTTCCGACCACGCCGACCGTTTGCGATTCGGTTCGGCTGGTGGTCGCGGGGACGCTCTCCAGCCCCTGCTACACGATCCACGGGTTTAGAGTCGGAGCGCCGGAACTGCTCCCCACGATGGGACCGATTCCGACCTACCGAATCCCCGTCCGAATTCGCGCCGAGGAGCCGAATCCCGCGATTGGAGCGCCCTGCCCGGCGGTGATCGAGCCGTATCGACTCGCGGAGGAACTCGGCAAGCTCCGCTTCGGCAACTACTGGGTCGACGCTACCGAATACGTCCATCCCTTCCCCGCCGATTCGACCGCGCCGATCGACTCGAGCCGGATCCGCTACACCTTCTTCGTCGGTTCGGACAGCTGTCGAACCGGCGAGGGGTGCGTCCTGCTCGGATTCGGCGCAACCGGGTTCGACTATCCGCGACTCGACGGCTGCACCGCGCGGGCGAATCCGGGCGAGCGCGCCTGCTTCGACGTCACGCTGATGAATCCCGTTCCGGTGGGCGCTCTACAAACCGAAATCGTGATTCCACTCCGGAGGCTCGATCCGCTGCTCGATCCCTCGACTTTCCTCGTTCCGGTTTCCGTGATCGCCACCCCTCGCGCCGCCGGATTCGAGGCGGCGTGGACGGCGGACGGCTCGACCGCGAAGATTGTCCTCTACTCCACCACCGGCGCCGCGATCGCGCCCGGCCGCGGGGCAGTGCTCCATGTCTGCTACGCCGTCAAGGCCGAGGCGCCGGAATTGGCCTACCCGCTCCGCTTCGGGCCATCGCTCGTCTCCTCGCCGGGCGGTGAGGCCGTGCCCTTCTGCCCGACCTTCGCCGAGATCGAGGGACGCATCTGCGTCGGCGTTTCTCGCTGCGACTTGAACGGCGACGGCGTGGGCGACGTGCGCGACATCGTCCGCATGGTTCGCTGCATTCTCGCCATTCCATCCGAACTCTGCCCCGACTCGCTCCGAGCCGAATACGACTGCAACGGCGACGGGGCACTAGACGTCCGCGACGTTGTCTGCTGCGTGCGGGACATCCTTACGCGCGACGGAGGATGGGGGCCCGATCCCGGTCCGAGCGGCGCGCCGTCACTCGACGTGGCGCGCGTCGGCTTCGAGGGAGCGGCAACGTGGACGAACCCGCTCGAAGGGCGGGCCGTCATCGCGATCGATGGCGGCCGGGCGTTCGGCGGCGTTCAGTTCCTGCTCCATTCCCGCGGCCTCTCGCGGGTGCGCGACATCGCCATCGAGGACCCACGAGGAATGTTGGCCCTCCAGTGGGACGTGGGGATCGGTGGTGACGCGCGCGTGATGGTTTACAATCGCGGATTCATCGAATCGGGCGCGGGCGCGGCGTCGCGCGCGGCCGGTCTGGCCGGTGAGGTTGTCCCCATTCGACTGTTCCTGACGCTCGAACCCGTGGCCGAAGGGGCCGCCGACGGCGGCCTGGCGATTCGCTCCCTGCGAGGCGCCACCTACGAAGGTGCGGCGCTGAGCGTCGAGGGCGGCACGATCGACCTCCACGTCCCGGCGAGTTCCGTGGCGGGAGTCGCGTCGATTCTGCCGGCGCGGCCGAATCCGTTCCTTGGCGACACCGAGATATCTTTCGCCCTGCCGAGCGACGCGCGCGCCTCAGTGAGGCTCTTCGACGTGGGCGGGCGGCTGGTACGGACGCTTCATGACGGCTCCGCCACCGCCGGAGTCCATCGCATACGCTGGGACGGCCGGGACGACCGCGGCCGAACCGTCGGCGTCGGCATCTACTTCGTTCACTTCACGAGCGGGAGTGTCGTCCGGACGGAGCGGATTCTCCGGCTCCGGTAGCGCTCGAGTTGCGATAGGATGACGGTGTGTTTCCCGACCCGCGGGACCCGATCGTTCAGTTCCTGATCTGGACCATGCTCTTTCTCGCGCCGCTCTGGATGCTCGGCTGCTAGCCGGTAACCAGGGCGGCGCTTTCTTCGGGGCTCCGTAAGACCGTGACGTTCGTGTCGAATCCCACCATCGCCATCGTCGGCGCCGGCGCCAGCGGCGTCATCGCCGCGGCGGCCCTCCTTCGCTCGCTCCGCCGACCGGCGCGCGTGGTTCTCTTCGACGGCCGCGGCTCCCGCGGCGCGGGGCTCGCGTACGGCACGTCCGACCGCGATCACGTCCTGAACGTTCCCGCCGCGAGGATGAGCGCGATCGCGGAGGAGCCAGATCACTTCCTCCTCTGGCTCCGCGGCGAGGGGAGCGATCAGGCTTCGGCGTGGCGCACCCCCGCCGTTCAGGAAGCCTTCGTGCCGCGCGGCCTCTACGCGAAGTACCTGGAGGACATCCTCCGGGCGTCGCTCGAGCGCTCCGACCCGGGCGTGGTGCTCGAGGTGCTGAGCGAGGAGATCGACGACCTGGTGCGGCGCGGCGCGGGGTGGCGCCTGCTCGGCCACAGCGGCGCCGCCTGGATCGCGAGCGTCGTCGTCCTGGCCCTCGGCTACCGGCCGCCGGGACTTCCGAGCGGGATCGGGGCGGCGCTGGCTGGGCATCCTCGTGCGATTCTCGATCCGTGGAGGCCCGGCGCCTTCGACGGCGTCCTCCCCGACGACTCGGTGCTCGTCCTCGGCGCGCACCTCACGATGATCGACGTCGTGCTGACGCTCGATCGCCAGGGGCACCGCGGCGGCATCGTCGCGGTTTCCCCACGCGGCTTGATGCCGCTCTCGCACGGCCCCAGCGACGCGGGGTACGTCGCGATCGATCTCGATGTTGCTCCCGTGACGGCGCGCGGACTTCTCCACCGCGTTCGCGCGGAGATGGCCACGGAGGAATCGCAGGGCGGCTCGTGGCGCTCGGTCGCCGACGCGGTGCGGCCGCTCGTGCCACGGCTCTGGGCCGCGATGACGGCGCCGGAGCGGACGCGTTTCATTCGCCACGTCCATCCCTACTGGGAGATCCACCGGCATCGGATGGCCCCCGCCATCGCGAGCCACGTGGACGCCATCAAGGCGGAGGGGCGACTGCGCGTGGTGGCCGGACGTGTCGCCTCCGCGACGGCTCATGCCGACGGCTTCGCGGTGGACGTGCGGCCTCGGGGCGGAAGCGCGGTCACGACGCTTCGCACCGGATGGATCGTGAACGCCACCGGCCCGACCGTCCGCTACGCCGAGGACCCGACGGTATTCCTGAGTAGGCTCTTCGAAGGCGGGATCGTACGACCGGGGCCGCTGGGCTTCGGTCTCGACGCGAAGCCGGGCGGCGCACTTCTCGATGCGAAGGGAGATCCGCACGCGAATCTCTTCACGCTGGGGCCGCCGCTCCTCGGATCGCTCTGGGAGACGACCGCCGTGCCGGAGATTCGCCTGCAGGCCGCCGACCTCGCGCGCACGCTGGCGGGAACGATGGGGTTGGACCTCCGCTAGCTCGCCTGGCTGAGGCGGTGCCACACGTCGCGCAGCAGCGCGATCGAGCCGGGCGCATGGCCGGCGTAATGATTGTTGAAGTAGCCGAAGACTTCGATGTTCCGCTCGAGCAGCGCGGCGAGCGCGGGAACCCACCGCTCCATCTCCCCCTCGCGATCGACGATGATCTTCTCCCACGAGTCGGTCCTCGCCTCGATCCCGTGGCGGTCCCCCAGCCAGCGGACGTAGGCGAAATCGGCCGTCACCGGATCGGGGCCCTGGAGCAGGTCATCGATGGCCGGCATCCACGGATGGTCAATGAGCGCGAAGGCGACGCCGTGCGCTCGCAGCAGGGACAGAAGCGGCTCCGCGACCCATGCCTTGTTCCGGATCTCCACCGCGAAGCGGCGGTCGCGCGGGAGGGAGGCGAGCACCGGCTCCAGCCTCTCGAGGAACGGCTTGGCCGAGGCGAAGACATCGCGCCGGAAGTAGGGAAACTGGAAGAGCAGCGGTCCGAGTTTCTCCCCCGCCTCCTCCATGGCGCCGAGGAAGAGTCCGATCTCCTGCTGGGCGCCGACGAGGAGTTTCTCGTGCGTGATGACCTGGGGCACCTTGGCCGCGATGCGAAAACCCTCTGGCACCTTCGAGGCCCAAGTTCGCACTTGCGCCGCCGAGGGAATCCGGTAGAAGGTCGCGTCGATCTCCACCGTTTCGTACCGGCGCCCGTAATCCCCCAGGAAATCGCCGGGCTTCGTTCCGACAGGATAGAAGGAGCCGACCCAGGACGGATGGCTGAAGGACGAGGTGCCGAGATGCAGGCGCGGAGGGACCGGCGCGGCGTGCGACGGAGGCTCGGGCGATGGCATGCGGTCCGGTGTCGAGTAAGTCATGGACGGTAACGTTACCGCCAGCGAGGGCGGGGCTCAAGGGCGAGTCGAGGGCGCGGCGCCGCCGGCGCGATTTCTCTGGGGCGCGGGGACCTCGGCCCATCAGGTCGAGGGGGGCAACGATCGAAACGACTGGTGGGAGTGGGAGCAGCGCCCCGGCGTCATCAAGGGCGGGGCGCGCTCGGGAAGCGCCTGCCTCCACTGGGAGCGCTTCGAGGAGGACCTCGACCTCCTCCGCGCGCTCGGCCTCGACACCTATCGCTTCTCCGTCGAGTGGAGCCGGCTCGAACCCGACCCGGGCCGCTACGACGACGCGGCGCTCGCCCACTACCGGGCGGTAGCCGCCGCCTGCCGCGCGCGCGGCATCACCCCGATCGTCACGCTCCACCACTTCACGAATCCGCGGTGGTTCGCCGGACTGGGGGGCTGGGAAACGCACGCGAATCTCCCCCACTTCGCCCGCCTGGCGCGCTGGGTCGGCGCTGGCCTCGGCGACCTCGTCGATCACTGGATCACGGTCAACGAGCCGGAGGTGCTCGGCTTCTACGGCTACGCCTCGGGCATCTGGCCGCCGGGCGTCGCAGACCGGTCGCGCGCGCTGATCGTGATCGCGAATCTCCTCGAGGCGCACGCGCTCGCCTCGCACGCGCTCCGGGAGTCGGACAAGGTGGACGCCGACGGCGACGGGCGCGCGACCTGGATCGGCGTCGCGAAGCATTGGGTGCTGCTGGAGCCGCGACGGCGCTGGAATCCACTCGATCATCTGGCGTCGGCCGCGCAGCACCGCGTCTTCAACGAGGCCGTGGTCCGCGCGCTGGCGGGCGGCCCGGTCGATCTTTCCATCCCCGGCGCGAAGCCGGTCCGCCGGCGCGTCGATTCCATGGCCGGATCGTCCGACTTCCTGGGCCTCAATTACTACACGCGCTGGATGGTGACGCTCTTCGGGAAGGACTCGCGGAGTGCGAAGCGAGGAGCGCCGGTGAACGACCTGGGCTGGGAGATTTACCCCGAGGGGATCGAGCGGGCCATCGCGGAGTGCGGCGCCTTCGGGCTTCCGCTCGTGATCACCGAGAACGGCATCGCCGACGCCGCCGATCGGTGGCGCGGCGCGTTCATCCGCGCCACGCTGGCGGCGGTCGATCGCGCGCGCGCGGCGGGCGCCGACGTGCGCGGCTACATCCACTGGTCGCTGATGGACAACTTCGAATGGGCGGACGGTTACGAGGGACGGTTCGGGCTCTGCTCCGTGGACTTCGACCACCCCGAGGGGCCTCGCCGCCCCCGTTCGAGCGCACGCGTGCTGGCCGAGGAGATCGCGAAGCGCCGCGGCTGAGCGCTATTCCCGGGCGCGACCGGCCCCGGCCAGCGCCGCCGCTCTCGGCGCCGTCGCCCCCCCGACGTGGCGCAGCATGCACGAAATCCCACACTGTTGCCGCGCCGCGCACGGCTCGACTTCGGCCGGTTCCGAGCCACACCGATAACCCACGCACGGACAACCGCTTAGCGACGAGTGAAAAGCGCCCCCGTGGCACGCGGATTGCAACCCTACACGCCGAGGCCCTGGCTAGGGCTCCTAATTCCATCGTTCAGGAGGACACCATGAAACGCAGCCTCTACGCCTTTGCCGCGGCCGCGGTGCTCGCGGCGACCGTTACGGCGACGGCGCACGCCGGCACGAGCGTCGATTTCCGGATCTCGGTGGGCGACCGCTACGACGGCGCGACGCTCGCGTTCCGGAGCGAGCCCGAGGTGATTCTCGTTCCGGACACGAAGGTCTATTACGTCCAGAATCGCGATTGCGATCTCTATCGGTACGGCCGTTACTGGTATTTCGTCGAGGACGGATTCTGGTATCGCTCCGCCAACTGGCGCGGTCCGTTCGTTCACCTCCGCACGGCGTCGGTTCCACGCTCGGTGGTCGGGGTTCCGGTGAAGTACCGCCGCCACTGGAAGAACGGCCCACCGCCGCACGCGGTGGCTCAGGGCTACGACAAGGACCGGGGCGACAATCGCGGCCGCGGAAAAGGCCACAAGAAGCACAAGCACTAGGCTACGATCCGTCGTCTCGTCGAGAAGATGAAATGAAGGGGGCCGCCAGCGCGGTCCCCTTCCTCATTTCCCGTACGTGGCGGTCTCCGTCGCCGCCTCCCTGCTGCGAACGGCCCCTCCCGGCGCCACGGCGTAGCTCTTCGCCCTCGCCGCCCACCAGCGCTCCAGCAGCGGCGCGATCCGGTCGGCCACGATCGCGAGCGCGATCCCCGCCAGGATATCGACAACCCAGTGATGGCGGAGATAGACCGTCCCCACGATCAACCCCGCCCCGAAGAAGAGCATCACCGGGAAGAACCAGCGGAGGTGCCGCCACGAGAGGAGAATCGCGAGGAACATGACGCCGCAATGGAGCGAGGGGAAGGCGCCCTTGGCGGTGAGCGGCACCGCCGCCGTCGCGGCGCGCGTAGCATCGAGGATCGGTAGCATCCCCTGGAGCGGCGCTCCGAACAGCTCGGGGATCATGTACCGGGGCGGCCCCGCGGGAAGGACGACGTAGCCGATGTATCCGATGTAGAGACAGATCACGATGCTCACCAGCGTCTCGCGGAACGACTGCCACTCGCCCCGGAGATAGAGCAGGAGCCCGAGGAACGGCGGCAAGACGTAGAAGAGCCAGTAGCAGACCGTGAAGAAGTCGGTCAGGAGCGGATGCGCGAACTGCTGGGCCCAGACCGTCGGCTCCACGCCGAAGAGCTTCACATCCCAGTCGTGGAGCGGCTTGGTGATGTCGGGCGCGTTGAAGAAGGCAATCATGTCGTGGAGATTCGCGTATACGTTTGTCGCGAAGAGAAACGGAAGGACGTCCCGCGCGAAGGTCCACTGTGGTTTCGTTCGCACGACCCAGAGGAAAACGACCACGCTTCCGGCCAGGCAGACGAGGCGGGTGAAGGCGTCGGGGTAATTGGCCGCGGCGCCCTGGAGCGGCATGCCGCCGCCGAAGGCCGCGATGGAGGCGAGGGCGTAGGCCATCGGGACGAAGAGGAGCAGCGTGGCGACCTCTTCCGGCCGGAACGAGAAGAGGAGCCGGGCGAATCCGCCGCGGGCCGCGGTACGCTCCTGAACCACGCCGGAGCTCGGGGTCGTCACCGAGTCGGTACGCTCGCGCCGGCGGTCGCCGCGGCGGCCTTCCCCTCGGATGAACCCCGCGCCGCCGGCGCCCCCAGTCGCACGCGCGCGTCGAGCGCGATGGAGGGCGAATCCCCGGGAAGCGCGAGTACGGGGTTGAGATCGAGTTCGAGCAGTTCCGCGTGGTCGCTCGCGAGGAGCGAGACGCGATGGAGCAGATCGAGGAGCGACGCCTCGTTCGCCTTCGGCGCTCCGCGGAATCCGTCCAGAAGCGGATAGCCACGAATTTTCCGAACCATCTCCTCGGCGTCGGTGTCGGTGAGCGGCGCCAGGCGGACCTGGACGTCCCGCAGCAGCTCCACGGCGACGCCGCCGAGTCCGAAGAGAACGATCGGGCCGAACGCCGGATCGCGCGTCATGCCGACGATCGTCTCGACGCCGCCCGAGAGCATCCGTTCCACCGAGACGCCCTCGAAGACCGCGCCGGGCTTCGCCCTCTCGAGCACCGCCTGGAGCTCGTCGAAGGCCTGCGCCGCTTCCTCCTCGCTCCGGACGTCGAGCCGCACGCCGCCGACGTCGCTCTTGTGCACGACCTGCGGCGAACGGAGCTTCATCACGACGGGGAAGCCGATCGACTTCGCCAGCGCGGCCGACTCGCCGCGCTTCGCCGCGACGCGCGTCACGTTGAGACGGATTCCGTAGGCGCCCAGCAGCTCGCTCATGGGTCCCGCGGGCATCCAGCCGCCGTCCTTCCCGCCGCCGGGCATCGTCGCGCGGGCCTCCGCGATCGCTTTCTCGGCGCGCCCCCGATCGATTCCCGATAGCGCGGGCGTCTTCCCTACCGGCCCGTTCTTCCAGACGCCGTACTGCACGACGCGGGCCAGCGCCTGCGCCGCCGATTCGGGGAACGAGTAGGAGGGGATGTGCCCGGACTGGAGCGACTTCAGACTCTCCGGCACCCCATGGCTTCCCATGAAACAGGAGAGGATCGGCTTCGTGTGTCCTTCCGCTCCCGCCAGGATCGCCTTGGCGACCTCCTGCGCGCCCGTCACCAGCGGCGGCACGAAGATCACGATCACCGAGTCCACGTTCTTGTCGGCGTGGAGGAGGCGCACGGCCTTCTCGAACGACTCGGCGTTCGCCGAGGCGATCATGTCCACGGGGTTCCGCGTGCTCGCCTCGGCCGGCAGGAACGCGCGGAGCGCCTTCACGGTCTTCGGCTCGAGTGCCGGGAGCTCGAGCCCCATCCCCTCGCAGGCGTCGGCCGCCATGATGCCGGGACCGCCCGCGTTCGTGAGGATCGCGACGCGGGGACCGGTCGGGATCGGCTGCGACGCGAGGAGGAGCGCGGTATCGAAGAGCTCCTCGATCGTGTCGGTCCGGATGACGCCGCTCTGGCGGAAGAGGGCGTCCACGGCGATGTCGGAGCCGGCGAGGGCGCCGGTGTGCGACGATGCCGCGCGCGAGCCGCTCACGGTGCGCCCGCTCTTCACCGCGAGAATCGGCTTCCTCCGCGCCACACGGCGCGCGATCTGCGTGAACTTGGCCGGATTGCCGAACGATTCGAGGTAGAGGAGGATGACGTCGGTGCCGGCGTCCTGCTCCCAGTACTCGATGAGATCGTTGCCCGAGACGTCGGCCTTGTTGCCGACGCTCACGAACTGCGAGATCCCGACGTTCAGCATGCGGGCGTAGTCGAGGATGGCAAGTCCGAGGGCGCCGCTCTGCGAGGAGAAGGCCACGCGGCCCGGCATTACCTGTAAAGGAGCGAAAGTGGCGTTCATCATCACGGCGGGGTCGGTGTTCAGGATGCCGAGGCAGTTCGGGCCGACCAGGCGCATCTTGTAGCGGCGGACGATGTCGCGGAGCGCGGTCTCGCGCTTGGCCCCTTCCTCGCCGATCTCCTTGAATCCCGCCGAGATGACGACGAGCGCCTTCACCCCCTTCTTGCCGCACGCCTCGACCGCTTCCAGCACGCCCGCCGAGGGAACGACGATGATGGCGAGATCGACCTCGCCGGGCACCGCCTCGATGCTCGGATACGCGGGGAGCGCCTGGACGTGCGTGGCGTGGGGATTGATCGGATAGACCGGGCCCTGGAAGGGCTGCTGGGTCAAATTGTGGAGAATCGCCCCGCCGATGGCGTCGCGACGGCGCGAGGCGCCGATCACCGCGATGCTGCGGGGACGAAACAACGGTTCGAGCGATGCAGGCATTCTGGATGTCACCTCCCGGGGCGCCCCCGTGGCGCGACCGGCGGGAAGTGTATCACTTCGGGGCGTATTCGCGGGGTGGGCCGGAGACGGGCGACTACGCCAGACCAGCCTTCCGTCTCGCCTCTTCCACCTGGCGAGCGAGCGCGACGTCCTTCTCGGTGATGCCGCCGGCGTCGTGGGTCACGAGGGAGAGGGTGATGTCGCTATAGCGGATGTCGACGTCGGGGTGGTGGTTCGCCACCTCGGCCAGCTGCGCCACGGCGTTCACGAAGACGACCGCTTCGGGAAACGATGGGTGCGCGAACTTCTTCCGGAGCATTCCGCCGCCGACGCTCCAGCCAGGCAGCGAGGCGAGCTCCTTCGCGAGATCGGTTTCGCTCAGTCGCGGCATGGCGCCTACCAGCGGCCCAGGAGATCGGGATCGGGCATCAACTCGGGCGACCAGGGATCGGGAAGGATTTCGACTTCGGCGTCCTTTCCCGTCACTCGCTTCATCACGTCCTTCACCTGCTGGACGATCTGCGGAGCGTAGGGGCAAAACGGCGTGGTGAGGAGCATCCGGACCACGGGCGGCTCCGCGACGAGGTCGACTTCGCGGACCATGCCGAGTTCGATGATGGTGAGATGAATTTCGGGATCCACCACCTCTTCGAGGGCGGTGCGAACTTCTGCTTCGGTGGCCATGCGTTCTCCTTCTCTCTAGTCGGGGAGCCCGATCAGGAGATCGTCCCCCTCCACGCGCACCGGGTACGACTCCACGGGGGCGATGGCCGGCATGCAGGTCGCCGCCCCGGTCTTGATGTCGAACCGCGCGCCGTGGCGCGGGCAGATCACTTCCTGGCCGTCCAGCTCGCCTTCCGCGAGCGGACCGCCGTCGTGCGTGCAGATGTCCTCGATGGCGTGGTAGGCGCCCTCGAGACGATAGACCGCGATGTGGCGGTCCTCGATCTCAAAAACCTCGGGACGTCCGTCCGGAACGTCTCCGGCGCGCCCCACCTTCACGAACCGCGCGGTGCCGGCGCTCATGACTCGTCCTCCACTTTCAAACCCTGGATGCCGTAGACCCCGACCTTCAGCGTCTTGAGCGCGAGGAGCGCGCACTTGAGCCGAACGGGGCCGAGCTCGATGCCGAGCAGCTCGAGAACGTCGTCGCGATTCAGCGCCTTCACTTCCTCGAGCGTCTTGCCGATGATCTCGTCGCTCAGCATCGACGCGGCCGCTCGGCTGATGGAGCAGCCCGTGCCGCTGAACTTCACGTCCTCGATGCGTCCGTCCTTGATCTTGAGATCCATCCGGATCCGGTCTCCGCAGAGCGGATTCGAATCCTCGGCGCTGACATCGGGATGATCGATGGTTCCCCAGTTGCGGGGGTTCTGATAGTGATCGAGGATATTCTGCCGATAGAAGTCGTCGAAGCTCATCGGTGAAATACCGCTTTCACCTTGAGAATCCCCGCCGCGAGCCGCTCGATCTCCGGGGCGTCGTTGTAGACCGCAAAGGAGGCGCGCGCCGTGGCCGGAACTCCGAGGCGCGCGTGAAGCGGCATGGCGCAGTGATGTCCCGCGCGCACCGCGATCCCCTCCAGGTCGAGAACGCCCGCCACGTCGTGGGCATGGATGTCGTCCACGGTGAAGCTCACCACCCCACCGCGGTCTTCCGTGAGGGGCGGGCCGTAGACGGTGACCCCCGGAATGGCCTGGAGCAGGCGCATGGTCTGGTGGGCCAGATCCCGACCGTGCGCGTGGATCGCGTCCATGCCGATCGGGGCGAGGTAGTCGATTGCCGCGGCGAGGCCGACCGCGTCGGCGAAGTTCGTGGTGCCCGCCTCGAACTTGGCGGGAGGATCGGCCCACGTGGAGCGCTGGAGCGTAACCTCCCGGATCATCTCGCCGCCGCCCATGTAGGGCGGCATCGCTTCCAGATGCTCCCGCTTCGCCACCAGCGCGCCGATCCCGGTCGGACCGAGCATCTTGTGGCCCGAGAAGGCGAGGAAATCGGCGCCGGTCGCCTGGAAGTCGACCGGCATGTGCGGCACCGCCTGCGCGGCGTCGATGAAGACGAGCGCGCCGGCGGCGTGCGCGCGGCGGGTCAATTCGGCCACGGGATTCAGCGTGCCGAGCGCGTTCGAGACCCACGTGAAGGATACGATCTTCACCGGCCCGTCGAGCAATGAGTCGAGGTTCGTCAGGTCGAGCCGGCCCTGGCCGTCCACCGGGATGTGCCGGAGGATGGCGCCCTTCTCCTCGGCCAGAAGTTGCCAGGGAACCAGGTTCGAGTGGTGCTCCATCTCGGTCGAGAGAATGACGTCGCCGCGGCCGACGAACTTCCGGCCCCAGGCGCTCGCCACGAGGTTCACCGACTCCGTCGTCCCGCGCGTGAAGACCAGGTCGCGCGCCGACCGGGCGTTCACGAAGCGCGCCACCGTCTCGCGCGCCCCTTCGTAGGCGGCGGTCGCCTCCTCGCCCAGCAGGTAGACGCCCCGATGGACGTTCGCGTTGTGGAGCCGGTAAAAATCGTCGAGAGCCTTCAGCACCGAGGCCGGCTTCTGCGTCGTCGCCGTATTGTCGAGATAGGCGAGCGGCTTCCCGTGGATCATCCGCTCGAGAATCGGGAAGTCCCGGCGAATCGCCGCCACGTCGAGGCGCCGCGCGGGCGCGGCCGTCGGGGCCATTTAGCCATCCGCCTTTCGTTCCACCGCCGCCGTGACGAGCGCGCGCAGGGAATCCGCGGGGATGCGGTCCAGCACCGGCGCGAAGAAGCCGCCGATCACGAGGAGTTCGGCCTCGTGCCGCGTGAGACCGCGCGACATGAGATAGAAGAGCTGCTCGTCGTCCACCTGGCCGACCGTCGCGCCGTGCGTGCAGCGGACGTCGTTCGCCTCGATCTCGAGACTCGGGATCGAATCGGCGCGCGCCTTGTCGGAGAGGATGAGATTTCGGTTCGCCTGGTAGGCGTCGGACCGCTGCGCGTCGGGGTGGATCTTGATCAGGCCCTGATAGATCATGCGGGCCCGGCCGCGCAGCGCTCCCTTGAAGAGGAGATCGCTGACGGAGTGCCCGACTTTGTGGTTCTGGTAGGTGTGAAAGTCGAAGTGCTGCGTCTCGCTGCCGAAATAGCAGCCCGAGAGCTTCGCCTCGGCCCCCTCGCCCTCCAGGAACATCTCGAAGTCGGCCTTGCGGAGTTTTCCGCCCAGCTCGGTCACGGTCCAGTGAAAGCGGCCGTCCCGCGCCACGCGGGCGCGCTCGGTGCCGAAGTGATAGACGTTTCCGCCCCAGCGCTGGAAGGTGGCGAAGTGGAGCGTCGCCCCCTCGCCCACCGTGAGTTCGGTCACGCCGGCGCAGACGCCGTTTCCCGGCTCGCCGGCCGAGACATACTCCTCGATGACGGTCGCCTCGGCCCCCGCCTCGAGCGCCACCACGATGTGGGGGAACTGGGCGAGGTGCGGTGTTTGCCGCGAGACGACAATTCGGACGGGGCGCTCGATCTTCACGCCCTTGGGAACGTGCAGGAAGGCGCCGCCGGTGCGAAGTGCCGCGTTCAGGCCCGTGAAGCGGTTCTCGTCCGGCCGCACGGTCGCACCGAGATAGCGTTCGACCAGCGTCGGCTGGAGCCGGGCCGCCTCGGCGATCGGCGCAAAGGTGATCCCCTTCGCGGCGAACTCGGCCGAGCGTTCGGCGTAGACGGTCTCGGAGTCGATCTGAACGAGCAGCGCGGAGCGCTCCTCGGCGGGGCCGATCGCCTCGTGCAGCGATTCGGGAAGCGCCGCCGCCGTGGCCACCGTCGGATGCGCGTCGCGGAACGGCACCAGCTCGTCCCATTTGAAGCTGGAAATATCGGTGCGCCGCCAAAGTTCTTCCAGACGGGTCGGGAACGGCGTGTCCTGGCAGTAGGCCCAGGCCGCGGCCCGCCGCTTCGCCAGGAAGTCGGAATCGCCGCTTCGCGTCGCGAGCGCGGAGATATCCCCCTGCGACATCGACCCGATCCGCGGCGCGACTTCCGTTTCCGGAGCGCCGGCGCGGGCCGGGGGTGTGGTCGTCGTTTCGGTTGGATTCACTCGTGTCTCCTCGTTCACGCTGCCGGAAGCAGGGCGGGTCAACCGACCGAGCCTTCCATTTGCAGCTGGATCAGGCGATTCATCTCGACGGCGTACTCCATCGGAAGTTCCTTCGTTATCGGCTCGATGAATCCGTTCACGATCATGGCCGCCGCTTCGTCCTGCGGGATTCCGCGGCTCATCAGATAGAAGAGCTGCTCGTCCCCGATCTTCGACACCGTCGCCTCGTGCCCGATCGAGACCATGTCCTCCTCGATCTCCATGTACGGATACGTGTCCGAGCGCGAGTCCTCGTCCAGGATCAGCGCGTCGCACTTCACCGTCGACTTGCATCCCTTCGAGCCCTTCGTGACCTTCACCAGCCCGCGGTAGCCCGCGCGCCCGCCGTCCTTGCTGATCGACTTCGAGATGACGTTGGACGTCGTGTTCGGCGCGGCGTGAACGACCTTGCCGCCGGCGTCCTGGTGTTGTCCCTTGCCGGCGAACGCGATCGAGAGGATTTCGGCGTGGGCGCCGCGGCCGACCATGTAGACGGACGGATACTTCATGGTCAGCTTCGATCCGAGGTTTGCGTCCACCCATTCCATGGTGGCGTCCTCGTGGGCCATGGCCCGCTTGGTGACCAGGTTGTAGACGTTGTTCGACCAGTTCTGGATCGTCGTGTAGCGGCAGCGACCGCCCTTCTTCACGATGATCTCGACCACGGCCGAGTGAAGCGAGTCGGTGGCGTAAATCGGCGCGGTGCAGCCCTCGACGTAGTGCACGTAGGCGCCCTCGTCGACGATGATGAGCGTCCGCTCGAACTGCCCCATGTTCTGCGCGTTGATACGGAAGTAGGCCTGGAGCGGAAGGTCGACCTTCACGCCCTTCGGCACGTAGATGAACGATCCTCCAGACCAAACCGCGCTGTTCAGCGCCGCGAACTTATTGTCCGACGGCGGAATCACGGTGCCGAAGTACTCCCGGAATAGATCCGGGTGCTGCTCCAACGCCGAGCCGGTGTCGAGGAAGATGACCCCCTGCGCGGAGAGCGACTCCTTGATCTTGTGGTAGACGGTCTCGGAATCGTACTGGGCGCCGACGCCGGAGAGGAACTTCTGCTCGGCCTCGGGAATCCCCAGCTTGTCGAACGTCCGCTTGATGTCGGCGGGAACGTCCTCCCACGACTTGCCCTGCTCGTCCACCGGTTTCAGGTAGTAGTAGATGTCCTGGAAATCGATGTCGCTGAGGCGTCCGCCCCAGGTCGGCATCGGCTTCCGCTCGAAGTGCTCGAACGACTTGAGACGGAACTCGCGCATCCACGCGGGCTCCTTCTTCATCTCGGAGATCATCGTCACGACGTCCCGATCGAGGCCCTTCCGCGACTTGAAGACCGGGGCGATGTCGTCGTGGAATCCGAACTTTTCCCGGTAGCCCTCGCGGATATCGAGGACCGGCTGCTGCTGCGGCTGGTCGCTCATCGTGTTGCTCCTTGCCCGAGGGCGGTTAGGCTGCGCTCGCTTCGCGGATCTTGTCGTAGCCCTGCGCCTCGAGCTCGTGCGCGAGCTCCGAGCCGCCGGACTTCACGATGCGCCCGTCCACGAGGACGTGGACGAATTGCGGCTTGATGTAATTGAGAATGCGCTGGTAGTGCGTGATGAGGAGCACGCCCAGGTCGGGCCCGGCCAGCGCGTTCACGCCTTCGGACACGATGCGGAGCGCGTCGATGTCGAGGCCCGAGTCGGTCTCGTCCAGCACCGCGATCTCGGGGCGAAGCACCGCCATCTGGAGGATCTCGGCGCGCTTCTTCTCGCCGCCCGAGAAGCCGTCGTTGATGTAGCGGCCCGCAAACGACTCATCCATCTTGAGGAGCGCCATCTGCTCCTTCACGAGCGCGCGGAATTCCTTCGGCGGCATCGGCTTCTCCTCGCCCGCAGCCTTCCGGCGCGCCTGGAGCGCCATCCGGAGGAAGTTGGCGACACTGACGCCGGGAATCGCCGTCGGATACTGGAACGCGAGGAAAAGTCCCTTCCGCCCGCGCTCGTCCGCTTCCCACTCGGAGATGTCCTCGCCGTGGAAGAGGATCTTGCCCGAGGTGATCTCGTACTTCGGATTCCCCATGAGGGCGTTCGCGAGGGTGCTCTTGCCCGATCCGTTCGGGCCCATGATCGCGTGGATCTCTCCCTTGCTGACCGAAAGGTTGAGGCCCTTGAGGATCTGCTTTCCCTCCACGGCAACGTGGAGGTCCTGGATCTGAAGCGTCGGGGTCATTCTGTGTTCTCCTTCATCGGGCGCGGCATCCGCGCTTGGTCAATGGCCGGAGCCGGCCGCTATACGTTGAAGCTTTCCCCGCAACCGCACGCTTTCTTGGCGCGGGGGTTGAGAAACTGGACGCCGGAACCCAGGAGCCCGCGCTGGTAGTCGACCGTGGTTCCCTCGAGAATCGCGAGCGAACGCGGATCGACGACGACGGTCAGCCCGTCGTATTCCAGCACCAGATCCCCCGGACGCGCGGACGTGGTGAAGACCATCACGTAGTGGTACCCCGAACAGCCTCCCGCCTTCACGCCGAGACGGAGAATCTGGCCTTCCTTCCCTTCGCGCACGCGGGCCTGCTTGACGTACGCGACCGCTCCGGGCGTGAGCACGACGGTTCCGGCCGCGGCGTCGGGCCGCGTCTCGGGATTCGGAGTCGTCGCTTCGCTCATCGAGTCTTCGTTCCGAGGGGGATCGTGATCCCGCCCCCGTTGGCGCTGCCCTGCGGGCGCGTCGCGATGTGGAAGCCCGCGACGAGCGCCGGCTCTTCCTTCACGCCGTGATCCTCCGGACATTGCGGACAATCGTCCTCGGTGGTGCGGACCGGCTGGCACTGATCGCAGGCGTGGAGATAGTGGAGCGTCTCGACCAGCTCCTGCTCCAGCGCGCGGAAGCGCTCGAGTTGCTCTCGCGTCTCGGTGAGGCGCGCCAGGAACGCCTCGCGCAGCACCCCCATGGCCTTCGGCCCGTAGTGGGTCGTCTGCCATTCGCGAAGGAGCCCCTGGATCTGGTGGAGGGTGAATCCGCTCTCCTGCAGCAGTTCGATCCAGCGGATCTGGCGGAGCGCCGTTTCGTCGTAGAGGCGAAACCCGCCCTGCGAGCGGGCGGCGGGCGTGAGGAGACCAAGCTCTTCATATAGATGTAGAGCTCGGACCGACTTCCCGGCCTGTTTGGCGAGGTCGCCTACCTTGTGGAGCTTGCTCTGATCGATCGTTTCCATGGCCTCACGTGCAGTTAGATGCGTATCGTACCCTTACGTGTACGTTAGAGTCTATTTGAAATTTCGGCAGGTTTCGAGGGGAGGTGAGCGGAAATCGTCAGCGTCCGGTCGTTGTCGTGTAAGTAGTTATAAAATAATAAATTATGGACATATCCCCGGCCCACAAGGGGGCCATGAGACGCATGATCCTGGAAGCCACGCCTCCGGGGGGCTACTTTGGTGGTATCTTGGGACGCCGGTTTTCGGATGGATCCAGTGACAGCCCAGGAGGTTGATCGTGTCTCGACACCCCGCTTATCGACTGACCGTGATCGCCCTGCTGGCCGTCGGCGTGGCGCTTGCCACGCACGGCTGCGGCGGCGATGACAAGAAGAACCCGACCTCGCCTGGCGGCGGTGGCGGCGCCGCAGACGTCACGATCAATATCGTCGGAATCGCCGGGGCGAATTCATTTTCCCCCAGCCCCGACACCGTCACCGTCGGTCAGACGGTTTCCTGGAAGAATAACGACGGCGTAACGCACACCTCGACCGCCGACGGCAGCGCCTGGAACACGACCAACATCGCGGCCGGAGGGACCAGCACCCCGATCGCGATGAACACGAACGGAGCCTTCCCCTACCATTGCACGCCCCATCCGACCATGACCGGCATCCTGGTGGTCAAGCCATGACCGAGGTGATGCGCATACTCCACGTCTTCGGAGCGGTCGTGCTGATCGGAGATCTGCTGTTCGCCGGCTTCTGGCTATCGCGCGCCGTCCAGCGCGGCGACACGGGGCTTCGCGCCTACGTGCTCGCGACGATGGCCTGGACCAGCAAGTCGTACGCGCTTCCCGCGATCCTGGTCAACTTGATCGCCGGGCTCGCGCTGATTCACTTCAAGGAGACGCCCATGGCCACCGCGCTCTGGCTCTGGATCGCGCTGGTCCTCTACGTCGTGGTGACCGGGTTGTGGCACGGCGTGCTGATTCCGAGGCGGAAGAAGATGGCGGCGCTGTTCGGGGAACCGGAGAAGGGTGCGAAGGCGGTCGTGGCGGCGGGGGCGGCGGGAGACTTCGACTCCATGGCGCGCGCGTGGCTTGGCGTCAACGGCGTGACCGTTTTAATCCTTTTCGTGATCCTCGCGCTGATGGTTTGGAGGCCGACGCTTTAGATTTCGCTTTCGGTCGGGGCCTCGGTTTTCGTTGCGCGGCCGCGCTCGGCTTTCGCTTCGCCTTTTTCCCCATCATTTTCTTCGATTTCGACTTGGGCTTCGGCGCCGCGGCACTCCGCCTCGGCGCCGTTCCCTTTTCCACCGTGGTCCAGCGCACGAAGGGTAGAAGCCGCGGCACCCCGCCATGCGTGCCGAGCGGCGTCGGGCGTTGAAGCGCCCCGACCGCCGTGATCCGCGGAACACCGAGCGCCGAGAGACGCGTCTCCAGCCGCTCGCGTCGGGCGCCGCGCTCCTCCACGGCGATCGCCTCGAGGTACCGCTCCGATCCGGCGATGGCTCGTACGAATTCCTCCACGTCCTTCACCGCGTGTACGCGGACCACGCGGTGGCGCGGCCCCGGCTCGAAGCGGGCGCTTCCTTCCGCGATCACTGTCCACTCCGTCCCCCGCTCCGATTCGAGCACGCGCGTCACGCGGCCGGTCGCGGCCTCGAGCGCCGCCTGGGCACGAGAGAGCTGGACCGACGCGGCCTCGGCGGGGGCGGGTTCCCGCCGCGGGAGACGACGCGCCGCCGCGTCCAACGCCGCGCCGAGCGCTTCCGCGAACGCCACCGGCGTCACCATCCCGCCGCGCTCGACGTAGTAGGCGTGCGGCGACAGACATCCCTGCTGATCGTAGAGCGCCACGTCGTGCGCCGCGCGCGCGGCCAGCGCCTGGAGCGCTCCGCGCCGCATCGCTCCCGCGCCGATGTAACCGACGCTAACCTTGGGACCTTGCAGCACGACCGCCGCGCCGGGTCGAGCCGCGTGCCCGATACTCGTGATCGCCGTCTCCCCTCCGAAGGCCAGGACGGCGGGGGCGCGCTCCAGCGCCACGCGATCGAGTTCCGTCTGCCCTCCCTTCCACCAGACGACCGCCATGCAGGCGCCGAGATCGGGATCGACCTCCGCGATCGCGCCGGCCAGGAGCGACGCGAAGAGCGGCTCCTGCGCCGCCGTCTTCGCCACCAGCGCCGACTTGAGGAGGAGCGCCGAAAAGAGCGGGAGGACCGGTACCGTCGGAACATTCCCGGCGTAGATCTGAAGCATCCACTCGGGACCGTGCGCCCGACGGCGCGTACCGCCCGGCCCGGGCATCGGGCGGTCGAGGGTGCGAGCCGAGCCGAGTTCGCCCGCGAGCCAACGCGACAGCCCGCCGCGCGCGAGGGGCTGGAAGGCGTCGTCGAGCGCCTGCGAGACCATGGGGGCCGAAAACGTCCCTGTCCGGCCGAGCGCGTCGATCGCTTCGCGCCGTTGCCTGGAGCGCGGGTCGAGGTAACGCTCCACGACACGATCGAGCGAGCGAATCGTCGCGGCGATCGGACGCGCGGCGAGATGCTTCGCCCGCGCCGTGCGGAGGTGCTCGATCCACTGCGCGAGTACCTCGGGCGTGAGGAGCGGGAGGCGGATTTCGAGCGGATCGGGCGGCGGCCCGAAGCGCTGGAGCGTCGTCTCCACCGTTCCGGCGAGTGCCGGCGGAAGGTAGAACGCGTCGAGCGGCCGGTTCATGCGCCACCCTCCGCGAGGAATTTCTCGAACTGGAGCGAACAGCCGCGCACCTCGGCGCCGAGGAGGCGACCTTCCAGGTGGAGCCGGTCGCCGATCCGATATCCGATGTCCTCGGTCTGGATCGCTAGCGGGATGTCGACGTTGGCGAGGTCGTAGTGAACGAGGATGCCGCGTTCGCCGTCGGGTTGTTCCTCCAGCGTCTCGGGATGGAGCACGCGAGTGCGGACCCACGGCGGGATCTGCTTTCCGGCGAGGCGCGGGCGGCCCTCGTGGTGTGCCAGGAGATTGTCGTCGTAGAACTGGCTCCCGAGTTCCGCCATGCCGTACTCGTTCACGAGGTGCGAGGGGGGAATGCCGAGGCGGTGGGCAAATGCCGATTCGATTTCTTCGCGCTCATACTCCGCGCGCTGCCCTTTCGCACCGCCGGTGTCCATGGCGCGGGATCCGGCCGGGAGCGAGAAGATGCGGTCCACGCGCTCCAGGTGCTCGAAATAGGCCATGAAGAAGAGGGACGTGCCGAGGAGGAGCGTCGGTTCGCGTCGCGACTCCACGCGTTGGAGCACCGAGTCTGCTTCGCTCCAGCGTGGGTCCCCACCGCGCACGAGGTAGACCGCGGCCGCCGCGAACTTCCCGACAACCTTGTCGACCATGAACCAGAGCGAGGAGCGCGGCGCTTCCACCCAGCGCGGACCGAAGACGATTGCGGGGAGCCGCGCGGCGTCGGGGAGGAGGTGGCGTTCGAAGCTCCGGAGCAACGAGGCCTCATAGGCGGCGGTGGAACCGAGGCGAACACGGCCCGGCTTCGAAACCGAAGTGCCGCTCGTCTCGAAGATGGCGGCTTCGCTCCCGAGCGGCGCGGAGCTCATGTCGTGGCTCTTGAAGGCGGACGCGGGGACCGGCGGGATATCGCGCCAGTCGGTGACGGTCTCGGGAGTGCGGCCCAGATAGCTGCAGTAGGCAGCGTAGGGAGGGATGTTTCTCGCGTTCTGAACGAAGCGGCGAAGAAACCCACCATCGATGCGTTCCACTCGCTGCTCCGCCAGCCGGCTCCAATCCAGCCGTTGAATCAGGTCGATGACGTCATGCCTCAAACCGGCGTTCCCCCGCACGCCAGCCGTGCGGCGTCTTCCGGGTCGCGCGCGATGGAGATCAGACTAAGCACCGCTTCGTTCACCTCGAACCGCCGCGTCAGGAAATCCATCAACTCCTTCCACGGATCCCCCAGCAACACCAATCCCTGCGGGCCGTCGTCGCGGTCGAACATCAATAGCGTCCAGACCCAGAGCAGTTCGTTCAGCGTCCCCACACCCCCCGGCAGCACGATCGCCGCACGGGTCCCACCCAGCAAGCAGCGGAGCCGCGCGTGGAGGTCGGGCGACTCATGCACCTCGTCCAGGTAGGAATTCGGCACCCGTGCCTCCGAGAACCACTTCAGCGTGCAGCCGACGACGCGCCCACCCTCGGACTTCGCGCCCGACGCCACTCCCTCCATGATCCCTCCGTACCCCCCGCAACGGATGATCGCCCCGCGCTTCGCGAGCGCGCGTCCCAGCGATTCGGCCAGGCGGTAGTGGGGCGAGGCATGCGAGGCCTGGCTGCTGCCGAACACGGCGACCGACACGGCGGACATGGTGGCCTCCCCTTGTGCTAGGATCGTTCGGATGAATCCCACCCAGGCGGCGCAAGAGCGCGCCCGAGTCCCGAGAGTGGTCCGTCTGGCCCTCGCCCAGGTGAATCCTGTCGTCGGCGACCTCCCCGGAAACGCCAAGAAGGTCATCGAGTTCATCGAGCGCGCCCGCTCCCAGGGTGCCGAATTGGTGGCGTTCCCGGAACTGGTCCTGACGGGGTACCCCCCGGAAGACCTCCTCCTCCGTCCGGAGTTCATCGAGCAGAACCAGGCAGCCCTGGACGAGGTGGTCCGGGCGACCCGCGGGATCACCGCCATCGTCGGCTTCGCGCAGCGGGCGGGCGACGTCTACAACGCGGCGGCCATCGCGCACGACGGTCGACTCGCCGCAGTTTATCAGAAGAGCCACCTGCCGAATTACGGCGTCTTCGACGAGGTCCGCTACTTCCGCCCCGGGCGCGACCCGTTCGTCTGCGTACGCGGACCGCTCCGCTTCGCCGTGAACATCTGCGAGGACATCTGGACGCCCTCCGGGCCGACGGCGCTGGCGCTCTACGGCGAGGCGGAATTGGTCATCAACCTCTCGGCGTCTCCGTTCCACGCCGGGAAGTCGATCTCCCGCGACCGCATGCTCGCCACGCGCGCCGCCGACGGCGTGGCGTTCGTGGCGTTCGTGAACAACGTCGGCGGGCAGGACGAACTCGTCTTCGACGGGAACAGCCGCCTCTTCGGACCCCGCGGCGAGGACCTGGCGCGCGCCGAGGCCTTCGAGGAGGACCTGGTTCTCGTCGACCTCGACCTCGACGCCGTCTTCCGCGCGCGACTCAAAGATCCGCGGAGCCGCGAGGCCGCGCAGACCGACAACGGCGAGGCGGCCCTCCGCGCGGTCACGCTCTCCGACGTCGCCGCGCCTGCTCCCAAGCCCCTGCTCCCTCCGCGCAAGACACGCACGCCGGAAGGGGCGGAGGAGATCTACCGCGCCCTCGTGGTCGGAACGCACGACTACATCGTGAAGAACGGCTTCCAGCGCGTGGTGCTCGGGCTCTCGGGCGGCGTCGATTCCGCGCTCACCGCCGCGATCGCAGCCGACGCCCTGGGGGCTGAAAACGTCACCGTCGTCTTCCTGCCGTCTCCCTACACCTCGACGGAGAGCGCCGAGGACGCCGAGGCGCTGGCGCGAAATCTGGAACTAGACTACCGCACGCTTCCGATCGGCGACGAGATGGAGTCGTACCGGAAGACGCTGGCCGCCGTCTTCGCCGGGCGCCCCGAGGACACGACCGAGGAGAATCTCCAGTCGCGCATCCGCGGCAATCTCCTCATGGCGCTCTCGAACAAGTTCGGCTGGATGGTCCTCACCACCGGAAACAAGAGTGAGTACTCCTGCGGCTACGCGACGCTCTACGGCGACATGGCGGGAGGCTTCGCGGTGCTGAAGGACGTCTTCAAGACGCTCGTCTACGAGCTGGCGCACTATCGGAACGCACGCGCCGGGAAACCGTGGATTCCCGAGCGGACGATCACCCGGCCGCCGACCGCGGAGCTGAAGCCGGGACAGCTCGACACCGACTCGCTTCCGCCCTACGACATCCTCGATCCGGTCCTTCGCGCCTACGTGGAGGAGGATTGGGAGGTGGAGCGAATCATGGCGCTCGGCCATGATCGCGCGCTGGTGCGGCGCGTGATCCGGATGGTCGACAAGGCCGAGTACAAGCGCCGCCAGGCGCCGCCGGGAATCCGCATCACGCCACGCGCGCTGGGAAAGGACCGGCGCCTCCCGATCACGAACCGCCACCAGCCCTGGCGCGACTGAGGCTCGCCACCCGCGGCCGCGCGGGCGGCTTCGCCGGGCGACGTCACTTGAGCACGACGAACGGAATCACCTCGCCAACGTAGCGCCCCTCCGCGCGCAGGCGCGCCCAGTAGCGGCCCGAGGGAACGCGGCGGCCCGATCGGTCGCGTCCATCCCACTCGAGGCGGAGTTCGGCGACGCCGGCAGTGGCGCCGACGCCGGCGGAGGGAGCCTGGAGCGTCCGCACCATCCGTCCCTGCACATCGAGGATGTCGATCCGCTCGTTCGCGCGAAGGAGGGGCGCGCTTTCCGCCCCCCCGCGCGTCGCGGCGCGCGCCCGGACGATCGCCGCTCCGCTGATCGGATTCGGGAAGACGTCGAGCCGCACGCGGCCGAGGGCCGCCGGCGCCGCACGCGGCTCCCGCTCCACGGCCGTCACCGTCATCGCACCCGGGCGAAGCACCAGCATCCGAGAGCTGTCCGAGACGAAGAGGTCCGGAAGCGGGCCGGCGGTCGGCTCGAACACCAGCGCCGTCGCACCGCCGGCGGGATTTTGAAAGTGCGCCTTCTCGAGCGCCGTGCCCCCGGGCCAGGCCGCGCCGCGCGCGAGGAGAACCGGCGCGGTGTAAGGCCCCGCAGCGGCCGCGGTCACGAGATCGAACGCCGGGCGCCCGGGAGACTGGAAGAGCGCAACCCCACCGCCCGCCTGCGCGACGCCGAGAATTCCGGTCCAGGCGCTCGCCACACCGCACGGCGCCGCCGAGGTCTGTTGCGCCGCCACCAACTCCGGCGCCCCCGCCGCGGGAACGCGCGCGATCTGAAGCCCGCCGGCCGCCGCCGCGATCGCCACGTAGGCGCTGTCGCGCGAATGCGGAATCCAGGCGAGATCACGCGCGTAGGGCGCGCCCCACGCCGTCGAGAGCGCGGTCTCGGGCCTGGGCGTGAACGCAACCGTCGCGGGCGTTCCCCCATCGAGCGAGACGTCGGCAACGGCGAGTCCCGCGGAACCGTCGGCGACGGCAAGGACCACCACGGCGCCGCCGCCGCGCACTTCCACGTCGAGCGCGTTACCGGGCGTGCTCCACGTACCCGCCATGACCGGAAGACCGGAGAGTGAGTCGACCGCGGCGGTGACGTCGATCGCCACCACGCCCGCGCCCGTGCCCGCCACCGTGGCCAGCGGGTCGAACGTCGCGGTGACGGGCGTCGAGCCGGTATCCGCATCGGCGACGAACGCCACCACACGCCCCGAGGCGGCCCGCGTCCACGCGACGTCGGTCGCGAAGCCGGCAAGTGGGATCGTGCGGAGGATGCGGTCGTCCACGCCGTTCTGGTCGGAGTCGAAGAAATCCTCCCAGGAGCCGAAGACCGGATCCTCGATCACGCGGAGATCGAGGAGCATGAGGCCGGCGCGGCCGGCGGCCAGAAGGCCGAGGTCGAGCGTCTCGCCGCTGGCCGCGACGAATCCCGGAACCACCGCGAGCGCGGCCGCGAAGGAAGGAATTCGAATCGTGCCGAGAAGGCGGTCGTCGCCTCCGTCGCCGTCCGCGTCGGTCAGGCCGATCGAGTCGGTCGACGTCGTGCGGCAAACCTCGATGCCGCCCAATCCTTCCGGCACGAGCCAGGCGCCGCGCGCGGGAAGTAGCGCGGCTCCGTCGCGTCCGGTGGCGCCCTGGTCGAGCGGCACGAGGCCGACGGGACGGAGCGCGGTCGGGAGCGAATCGGAAATCGCCGTCTCGACGATGGCGAAGGCGGTCGCGGTGGAGATTCCCAGCGTGCTCGTCAGGCTCACCTGGAACGAATTAGAACTTCCCGCCCACGCGTTTCCGGCGAGCGTGCCGTTCACGTCGAGCGGGACCGTGCCGCCGCCCGGAACGAGGAGTGTCGCCGGCGCGGAGCCTCCCGGGAAGAGCGTTCCGACATTGTTCGGATCGGGATTCGTCTTCCCCGCCGTCACGACGACGGTCTCGGAGCTGCCGGAGCCGCTTCGAACCGTGAAGGCGGCGACTCCCGAGGATCCCGCCGTTCCGGACCAGGTGGGGCTGGCGGGCCAGATCTCGGGCCTCCCATCGGTGGCCGCGATGATCGAGGCGGTCGATTTGGCAGCGAGGCTTCCGCCATTGGCGTAGACGACGGAAACCGAGACGCTGCCGAGGCCGAGCGACGCCGCGGGCACGCCGACCGAGAGCGGGATGCGCGCGATGACGCCGGCCTGGAGGACGAGCGTCCCCGAGGCCGGCGTCACGGTCGCGAGGAACCCGCCAGAACTGACGGCACTCCACTCCACGGAGGCGGCGGCCCCCTCCGCGCGGAGAACAAATTCCAGCGTCGCCGCGCTTCCCGGGGCGATCGTCGCGCTGGGCAGCCATGCCGAGACCGGTCTCGGCGGGATCCAGTCGGCGGCAAGCGCGACCGGCGGCGCGAGGGACCCGAGCGAGAGTGCCAACGCGGCCCACACCGCGGCCCACGCCGTGGCCGCCGGGAGCGCCAAGAGCGCGCGGACCGCCCAAAGCCCTGAAAAGCAGCGGGGGCCGGCGGTACGCGCCGGCCCCCCGAAACGATGAAGCATCACGAGGTCATTTGAGGATCGTGACGTTCGCCGTGGACTCCCACGATCCCGCCTTGATCCTCGCGTAGTAACGGCCCGAGGAGACTCCGACTCCACGATCGCTCTTGCCGTCCCAGATCGCCGTGTGCGGACCGGCGGCCTGGAAGCCGTTCACGAGCGTGCGAATCATGCGGCCGCTCACGTCGTAGATGCGCATCGAGACCTGCGCGCCCGATCCGGCGCTCCGCGGAATCGCGTACATGAACTTCGCCGTCGGATTCGCCGGGTTCGGCCCCGAGTTCGCGAAGTAGAACCGATTCGGATCGAGGTCACGGCCCAACCGGCCGGCCAGAGCCACCGTCGGCGTCACGGTCGCGGTCCAGACGTAGGTCTGCCCCGTACGCAGTTGCGGAGGAGCCGTCGGTGCGAACGCCGAGGAAGTGATGTCGGAGATGAGAATCTTGTACGTCCGCGGCGCCTTGCTGTTCGAGTTCGCCGACGGCGGCGGCACCACATACGTGACACGCGGGTTCAGGCCCGAGAAGTCGTCGTTCGCGGCCACCAGATCGCCGTTGTTGTCGAACAGGAACATGACCAGGTCCATGTTGTTGTTGCCGTCCTGCCCTGTCGCCGCGGCGCTGGCGTCGATCATGTCGCCCGGCTTCGCCTGGACCGAGAAGTAGTCCTGGTCGCCGGCCGGAGAGTAGGTCCCCGGACGCGACGCGACGGGCGTGGCCATCGGCTTGGCCTCGTTGAGGCGGCCGTTCGGCTCGTCGGCGTCTTCGTTGAATCCGACGATCGTCACGTTGGACGTGAGACTCCGGTTTCCGTTCTTGTCGATCGCCTGCGTGGCCCAGATCGTCGGAACGGTGCTCGACGGAAGCGGCTCATAGTGGAAGGTCGCCGCCCCGGCCCCAGCGGTGTCCTTCACCGCGTAGGAGAAGTTGGAGACGATGCCGCGCGAGACCAGCTCCGTGCGATCGAGCGAATTCGCCGTCAAGGCGAACCCGTCGGCGCGAGTGTTGGTCGGCGCGACCCGGTAGGAGAACTCCATCTGCGTGGCGCGCCTGTTTCCGCCGAAGGAGGCGGGATTCACGATCGGCACTTCGCTCTCCGGCACCTGGCAGGTCATGTCGATCGCGTAGTTGCGATCGATGGCGAGCGTCACGGCACCGGCGAGGCTGATGCTGTAGCTATTGCCGAAGAGCCCCTTCTCGAGCTGGGTGAAGTCCATGCGGATGAACGGGAAATTGTTCGGGAATCCCGGCGTCGACTGCGTGGGGAACTGGAGCACCCAGAAGAAGGTCTTCCCCGCGTCGCTCACCGCCAGATTCAGCGGAACCGTGTTGATCCCGTTCGGATTGCCGTTGAACGGCGTCTGGACGAAGAGCGGGCTCGCGATGTCGGGACCGCCGGTCGCCGGATTCATCGGGCAGAGCCGCGCGCTCAGGAAGGGCGCCGGAATGCCGTTGAACGTGAACGAGGGGAACTGGATGTTCGAGATCGTGTAGGGCGGATCGAACGGCGGATCGAAACGAACCGCCAGGTAGCCCGTGTTCCGGAAGGTCACGAAGTTCTCGAACGAGCCGTGCTGCGCCATGAGGACGCGGCCCGGATAGGTGTTCGTCTGGAACGCGATGCCGCCGCTGTTGGCGCCGGCCGAGACCGCGACCGCCGTGAAGGCGCCCGGAGGATCGGTGAAACCGTTCGACCCCTCCGCCGCGCCGTTCCAGTACTCCGGCTCGTAGCCGATGTCGAGGCCGTTGTAGACGCCGCCGACGTTCGCGTCGGCCGCCGTCGTGTTGACGCCGTCGAGCGGAACAATGCGGACGGCGTAGTTCCCGGGCGGGAGGCCGCGGAGCGAGTAGTCGCCCTGTCCGTTCCGGAGCGTGTACTCGCCCGAAATGTTGCTGATGGAGTTCGCCGCGGTCGGGGCCGCGAGGTTGATTGCCTCGACGTGCGCGCCGAAGATGGCCGAGCCGTTGAAGCCGTTCAGCACCGTGCCGCTGATCACGCCGGTCGTGGCGCGGAAATCGACACCGCCGACCGAGAGACCGCGCGCGACGGACTCGGCGTAGACGTCCGAGAGTCCGGCCCGGTCATCGAGTTCGAGCGACCGCTGTGACGTGTTGCTGACGATGAACGGAATCATCGTCGTACCCGCTACCGACGTGTGATCGAGACCGAAGTAGTGCCCGTACTCGTGCGTGACGACGGCCTGGAGGTCGACGCTCGACTGCCCCGCCGGCGCCGGCGTCAGCGCCGGGGACGACGTGGAGCAGAAGAAGTCGCGGTCGTTGAACACCATGTCGGCGTCCAGCGTCTGCCCGTCGACCAGATTGACGATGGAACGAACGAACGCGATGACGCCGCCGCCCGGGGCGAAGCTGACGCCCGGACCGTCGAAGTACATGCTGTTCTGTCCGTCGAACTCGAGATCGGGGTTCGTCTCGGGCGCCCCCCACTGATGGACGTCCGCGGTGAAATAACAGGTATTGATGTCGACCCACGACTGGGCGGAGGCCTGAACGACCGCCAGCGCCGTCGCCGAGGGGATGTCGAGGTTGGTGGGATTGACCGCGCTCTTGAGCGGAAGATCGGTGTCGAGCCAGTGGGCCTGGACGACCGGGCTTGCCGCGTCGACCTGGCGTCCCAGTCGGATGAAGGCCGCGGCCGGATCGGCGCTCGCCACGGCGAACGCGCCGACGAGGAGCGCGGCGACGATGAAGCGGAATCGATTCGTCTTCATGGTGCTCGCCCTCCCTTACTTGTCGGTGGGTTCGACCTGCACCTTGCCGGCTTCGTCGAGCTCGGTGCGCAGGCCGTCGAGGAACGCTTGAAGCGGCTGCGCCTTGCCGGCGTCCGCTTCGCTCGTCTTGCCGCCCGGAGCGACGAGAACCAGCCCGTCGATCTCGCTGCGGACGTGCTTCTGACCGTGCTCATCCGCCGTCACGGAGTACTTGCCCTGCTGGAGCCCCATGACCCACGGATAGCCGGCTCCGTCTTTCCGCGTCAGGAAAAGGACGACTTCCTCGCCCTTCCGGAAGGTCGGAGTGCCGGGGACGATCGACGCGATCTTGTCGATGGTGCCGCCCAGCTGCCGGATGGTGATCACGTCGTCCTTCTTCGGGCCCTTCACGGGCTCGAGGACGCGCAACGTGATGTAGGTGAAGATTTCCTTGTTGGATTCGTAGCGGGCGGATTCGTCTTCGACGCGGGCGAGCACGATGGCGTCGGACTTCTTGGCGAGATCTCTGAGGGACATCTTTTCGACCGTGGTGGCTGCCGCGTAGCTCGCGGTGATCATCGCGAGCGCGGCAATTGCCAGCACGACCGTTCGACGGACGCGATTCATCGCCAGTTCTCCTGAGGTGCGTCGTCAGTTCGGCGGACCGAGTTCCTTACGGGGCCGCCCGATGGCTTGCGTGGCGTGAACGGAAAGTGGAAGTCGTCGTGGGCTCGGTTCTCACCCCCCTTGGTGGCCGATTGGCCGAGACTTGAGATGAACCGTATCGGAGCAGGTTGCATCTGGGGAACTGCGTGATCCGACCCAGGATCAACGCTGGATTCGCACAGAAGCGGAAGTATATCAAATTATGGCAGTTATGTCATCCCTAGAGTGCATTTCGGTGGTGCTCCCGGACCGCGTGCGGCGGCGATCGCAAGTCCCAGGCGAGTCCGATCCAGTCGATGGTGCGGCGGGCGGCTAGAGTGGCCATGATGCGACCTCGAGGTGCGTTGTCACCGTGCCTTGGATAGCGAGAACCTCCACGGGATTCTGGAGAGCTTCCGTCGTCAGGTAGCCCATGCCCAAGCCGCGCCCCGTTCCCGGCTCGAGTACCGTGCTGGTGATGATCCCGGCGTGGAGGTTCCCTCCCGCCCTGAGTTCGGTTCCCCGCGGCAGAATTCCCGCCTGGCCGGGGTAGCGGAACCCGATCCGATGACGCCGGACCGCTCCGCGATGCGTGGTGCGGGCCACGACCTCCTGGCCCACGAAACATCCTTTATCGAGCGAGATCGCCTGCGGGAGCGAAAGCTCCGTGGCGATCCGGTCCTGATCGAAATCTACGCCGGCGCGCGGGATTCCCGCCGCGATTCTCCACGCCTCTGCCTCCTCGGGCGAGACGGCCGACGTCAGCAGACCCGCCGCGCTCCCCGGCTTCTCCGCTCCGGGAGGCAGCAGGAGAAACGTGGCCGGATCGGCTTCGATTGCCTCGCCGCCCGGGAGCGCCGCCGCCCGCTCGCGCGCCACCCTGCTCCGGTCCCGGCCGGCAACGCCGTAGAGGCGCGGCATTCCCTTCGGCCCCGCGAAGACGACGTCCTCCATGACCCGAAGGCGGTCGAGGTGGGGCAGGAGCGCCTCCCGTCCCCCCGGCTCCACGAAGAGAGTGGCGCCCTCCCCCTCGCGGTCCAGGACCGCCCACGCCAGGGCCAGAGGCCGCCCCTTTTCCGACAGAAAGAGGGTCGGCTTGGCGGCATCGGGTCGGAGGGTTGCTACATCTTGTGTTCCAACGCCTTGCAGGAATTCACGGGCATCAGGCCCGGTGATCCTCATGACCGCCCAGTCCTGGAAATCGAGGAGAAACGCGGGTCGTTCCATGCGGTCGGAGAATAACACTCCGGGATGCTCCTTGAAGCCGAGAGACTTGTATCGTATATTTACGATCAACGAAAAAGGAGGCCCGATGGACCCGAATCAGCCGATTTCAATACCCCTCGACCGGCGCGCGAAGGATTCCGAAGCGCAGAACGAGGAACTGGCGAAGCTGGCGAAGGCGCTGGCGCACCCGGCGCGCGCCGCCATCGTTCGCCTTCTCCTGAGCGGCGGCGAGTGCGTCTGCGGCGGCATCGTCGATCGCATCCCACTGGCGCAGGCGACCGTGTCGCAGCACCTGAAGGTGTTGAAGGAAGCAGGCTGGATCAAAGGCGAGGTGGACGGTCCGCGCGTCTGCTACTGCGCCCGTCCCGAAACATTGACGCGCTTCGTAGAACTGGCGCGCGGGTTGGAACCAACCATGGAAAGGAGTCCGTCATGACCACGAACGACATCCGGGAGACGGTGCGGGAGCGTTACGGCAAGGTGGCCGAGACGGTGGGAAGCGAACCGCAGGGCTGCTGCGGGACCGACTGCGGTTGCGGCACCACGGTCTCCCTGGAGGAACTCGGCTACAGCGCCGAGCAGCGCGCCGTCGTTCCCTCGGGGTCCGATCTCGGGCTCGGCTGCGGCAATCCGCTCGGGCACGCGGCGGTGAAGCCGGGCGAGACGGTGCTCGACCTCGGATCGGGCGCGGGAATCGACGCCTTCCTCGCCTCGCGCGAGGTCGGTCCGACGGGGCGCGTTCTGGGAGTCGACATGACCGCGTCGATGCTCTCCCGCGCGCGCGCCAACGCCGTGAAGGGTGCCTTCACGAACGTGGAGTTCCGTCTCGGCGAGATCGAGAACCTCCCTGTCGCCGACGGCACGGTGGACGTCATCATCTCGAATTGCGTCGTCAATCTCTCGCCGGACAAGTCGCGCGTCTTCCGCGAGGCGCTCCGGACGCTTCGGCCCGGCGGCCGTGCGGTCCTGAGCGATCTGGTCCTGGTGGCTCCCCTACCGGAGGCGGTTCGCACGTCGGTGGAGGCGTACGTCGGCTGCGTGGCGGGCGCTTCCATGAGGGACGACTACCTGGCGCTGATGCGCGAGGCGGGGTTCGAGCGCGTGGAGGTGCTGGAGGAGAAGGAGTACGGCGCGGCGGCGTTCGGCCCCGACGAAGCCGCGGCGGCTGCGACGCTCCGCGCGGTGCGCTCGGTGAAGGTGCGGGCGTTCAAGCCGGCCGCCTGAGCCGGCGCGACGCTACTCGGAGACGCGGGCGCGGCCCTCGCCATTGAAGGCGATGACCGAGTGTACCGGCGCGGAGGCTTCGAGTTTGGCGCGCCCGCCGAGGTAGAGAAGTTCGACGAGGAAGGCGAAGGCGATCGGCGTGCAACCGAGCGCCTTCGCCAGTTGATAGGCGGCCTGCGCGGTTCCACCGGTCGCGATGACGTCGTCGGCGATGAGGACGCGCGTCCCTGGACGGAGCAGGTCGCCGTGCGTCTCCAGCGAGGCGCGCCCGTACTCCAGCTCGTACTCCTCCTTGAGGGTCTTCCCCGGCAGCTTCCCCGGTTTTCGCGCCAGAAGCACGCCCCGTTTCCAGTGCGCCGCGAGCGCGGCGGCCACGAGAAAGCCGCGCGCCTCGATGCCGAGCACCAGATCGGGTGGCGCGGCATCGAACGGCTTCGCCAGCGCGCGTACGGTTCGCCCCCACGCCTCCGCGTCCGCCCAGAGCGGCGTGAGATCGCGGAAGAGAACGCCCTGCCGCGGCCAGTCGTGGATGGGGCGGACCCATTCCGAGAGAGGCGCGTGAGGACGATCGGGCGGCGACCACGTCATGACCCGGAGGCTACCTGCCCGCGGACGCCGGGCGCAATTCCTCTCTGGTACCAGAAGGCATCGGGTAGACTCGGTCGATGCGGATCGTGATCGGCGGCGCGAGCGGACTGATCGGCGGCGCGCTCGTACCGCGCCTGGCGGAGCGGGGGCACGAGGTCGCGCGACTCGTTCGCGCCGGCGGCGATGGGGGCGGTAGCCGCGGTGGCGGTAGCGCCGACCGCGCGGGAACGATTCCCTGGGATCCCGATCGCGGCCTCCTCGACCCGGACCGGCTCCGAGGCGTCGACGCGGTCGTTCACCTCGGCGGCGTCAGCATCGCGTCGGGGCGCTGGACCACCGAACGGAAGCAGGCAATCCTGGAGAGCCGCGTCCGCTCCACGCTCCTTCTCGCCGAGCGGATCGCCTCCGCTCCTTCCACCGATCGTCCCCGCGCGTTCGTGGTCGCCTCGGCCACGGGTTTCTACGGCCATCGCGGCGACGAGACGCTCCCCGAGACGAGCGGACCGGGTGAAGGCTTCCTGGCCGACGTCTGCCGCGCGTGGGAGGAGGCCGCCTCCCCGGCGTCGCGCGCGGGGACGCGAGTGGCGCACGCGCGGATCGGAATGGTGTTGAGCCGCGAAGGGGGCGCGCTCGAGGCGATGCTCCCCCCCTTCCGCCTCGGGCTCGGCGGTCCGATCGGAAACGGCCGCCAGTGGTGGCCCTGGATCTCGCTCGACGACATCGCGGCCATCTTCGTTCGCCTGATCGAGGACGAGTCGATCTCCGGCGCGGTGAATGCCGTGGCTCCCGAAGCGGTGACGAGCGCCGGGTTCGCGCGCGCGCTGGGGCGGGCGCTTCATCGGCCCGCCGTGCTTCCCGTTCCCGCGTTTGCCCTACGACTCCTTCTCGGCGAAATGGCCGACGCGCTTCTCCTGGCCAGCACGAAGGCCGTGCCGGAGCGGCTGGCGCGCGCGGGATTCTCCTTCGGCCACGAGCGGCTGGACGACGCCCTCCGCGCCGCGCTCGCGCGGTAGAATCGGCGCATGGCCGGAAAGCGACTGGTGATCCTGTGGGCGGCTGTCGCTGGCGGCCGAACGGGGCCACCGAGCGGATGGCCGCCGAGCAGTGGCCGCCGAGCGGGTTGCGCCCCCATCCGCGGAGGCGTAGGCTTCTTGCGAGAGGTATTCCATCACGCTGGCCGCGGAGCGGTCGGCGCCCATCCAAAGGAGGAATCACGATGAAGCGTCTGCTCACGGTCTCTCTGGCCCTGGCCCTGGTGGCTCTCTTCGCCTTCTCTGGCGCGTTCGCGGCCGAGGGGAAGAAGGAAGCGAAGAGCCAGAGCTGGACCGGCGAAGTCGTCGATCTCGGCTGCTACATGGGTCACGCGGCGATGGGTGAGAAGCACATGGAGTGCGGTCTCAAGTGCGTCGCGGGCGGCATGCCGATGGGCTTGGTGGTCAAGGGCAACAAGGTGTTCGTCCTGACGATGAACCACGACAACGGCGACGCCTTCAACGCCTGCAAGGGCTGGGTCTCGCAGCAGGTGAAGATCACCGGGACCATGGCGACCAGGGGCGGGCTGCAGTCGATCGATGTCGCGGCTGCCGAGCTGGCGGCCGCTCCCGCGAAGTAACTCATAAGCGCGCGTGAGGTCCCGAACGGCCTCACGCGCGTCTTCCTTCATGATCCGCCGCGCGCTTCTCCTCCTCTTCGCCGCCTCCCTGGTCGTGGTGCTCCTGGCCGCGGCCGATTCGCTGCGCCCGCGGCTCACGCCGGCCGAGCGCGGGCGGCGTCTGGCCGAAGCGAACGGATGCTTCTCCTGCCACGGCCCGGAAGGGACGAAGGGAGTACCCAACCCCGGCCGCGCCGACCTCACGGTGCCGGCATTCCCCGGCACGCTCATGATGTACGCCAAGGACGCGGATCAGGTGCGCGAGTGGATCCGCGACGGCGCGACGAAAACGCGCCGGGCAAGCAAGACATGGCGCGCCGAGCGGGAGAAGGGCGCGCTCCGGATGCCTGCCTATGGGAAGCGGCTGACCGGCCGGGAGATGGATGACCTCGTCGCCTTCGTTCTCGCCGCCGCGGGAGAGCCGGCGCCTGAAGACTCTCTCCCCGCGGCCGGGCTGGAGCGGGCCTCCGCGCTCGGCTGCTTCGGCTGCCACGGCATCGGCGGCCGCTTCGCGCGGCCGAACCCAGGTTCGTTCAAGGGATTCGTTCCTCCCTGGGACGGGGCTGACTTCCCCGAGCTGGTCGCCGACCGCCGGGAATTCGGGGAGTGGGTGGAAGAGGGGGTGAGCCGGCGATTCTCCGCGAATCCCGCGGCGCGCTTTTTCCTGGAGCGCGCGCCGCTCCGGATGCCCGTCTATCGCAAGCAGTTACGGCCCGGAGACGTGGACGCGCTGTGGGCCTACGTCACATGGCTCCGAACGCCCATGCTTCCTACGCCATAGGGACCATGGAGCATTCGCGCGGGTGCGGGGTAACATTCATCGTATGAAACGACTTCTCCTTGTTGCGCTGGCGGTCGCGCTGATGGCTCCGGCGGCCGATTTCCCCGCCACGGCGGGGGCGCAGTCAGGCGGCACCGCCGCCCCGAAGGGGCCCAAGAAACCGATCAAGGTAGTCGGCGAACTCCTCGACATGGGCTGCTTCATCTCGCGCGGCCTGACCGGGGAACTGCACCGGGAGTGCGCCACCAAGTGCATCAACAACGGCGTGCCGATGGGCATCATGACCGCGGACAGCACGGTTTACGTGCTGACGCAGAATCACGATCGCGCCATGGAACCGAAGGGCTTCGTCGGCTCGCCCGACCCCTACGTTCTGCTCAAGACCCTGGCGGCCAAGCAGGTCGAGGTTCTGGGGCTGAACTGGGAACGCCACGGCGTGAAGTTTCTCGAGGTGAAGTACGCCAAGCCGGCGCCCGCCGCGGCGTCGACGCCCCCCAAACCGGGACCGTAGTCTACCGAGGAAGAACAGCATGCATCGCACCGACGAGCCCGTCCGCACGTCCCCCGCTCCCCGCTGGATCCGCTTCGCGTCGATGACCGCCGTCGTGGTCGTCGCGTTGGCCGCGGGGGCCGCCATAGGAAGGAGCACGTCGCCTCCGCCTCCGCCCAAGGGAACCGCGACGGCGAAAGCGGCGCCCGAGAAGTTGAACGCGGCCGGCCTCAAGGTCTCCAATCGCCGCCTGGTCACCGTCAGGGGCGAGGTGGTCGACTACTACTGCTTCATCGAGAAGGGACTCCGCGGGCCGGGACATCTCGAATGCGCGGTGAAATGCGTGGCGGGAGACGTCTGCATGGGGATGTACACGCAGGAGGGCGAGCTCTACATGATCTCGGTGAACCACCTGCGCGCGATGGACCCGCTGGCGTTCAAGGGAATCCCCGATCCGTTCAACCGCTGCCGCGGGCTGCTCAGCCAGACCGTCGACCTCACCGGCTACGCGATGGAGCGGTTCGGCCAGAAGATCCTCGAGATCATGGACGTCAAGCCCGTGGGGCCGACGACGCAAGGATAAGGATCTCGTCCAGGTAGAAACTCAGACGGCCCTCGTGCTCTTCCGGCGCGAGGGCCGTTTTCGCGCCCGGCGGCGCGTCGTGAAACATCGCGCGAAGCCGCTCCCTCGTCGGCGCGTCCACCCCCTGCATGCCCGCCCAGAAATCGAATTCGCGCCGCTTCCGGAAGTGCTCGACGCGTTCCACGAGAAGACCCGCCTCGCGGAAAATGGCCACCCACTCCGATTCGTTGTAGGCGCGCTGGTGGCTGGGGTCGCGGGTCTTCTCGATGGCGTTGAAGTGCGCGGCGGCCTCGGGATCGTGGGGCGCCATGTTGTCGATCGCGATCACCTTCCCGCCCGGCTTCACCACCCTCGCGCACTCCCTGACGAAGCGGCCCACGTCGGCAAAGTGGTGCGGCGCCACGCGGCAGGTGACGAGATCGAACGCGGCGTCGGCGAAGGGAAGCGCGCAGGCGTCGGCCTCGCGGAAGGAGACGTTCGTGGCCCCTTTCTCGCGAATGAAGCGCTCGGCGGCGCCGAGCATCTCCCGGGTGAGATCGGAGGCCACCACCTCGCGCACGTGAGGCGCGAGGGCGAGCGCGGTGTGCCCGCCGCCGGTCGCGATGTCGAGCACGCTCCACTCGGGCCGGGGCGCGGCGAGCGCCACGAGCCGGTCGAGGCTTTCGCTCGATTGGTGATCGCGGCTGGTGACGTAGCGCTCGGCGTGGGCGCTGAATTGCCGGCGCGACAGCTCGCGCGCGTCCTCCACCGGGCTAGGCCGCCTTGGCGCGGCTCATCCGCTTGGCGACGACCCGGCGCGTCCGCTTCTTCGCGGCGCGTGGGGCCCGCTTCTTGGCGGTCGCGCGAGGGGCGCGCTTCTTGGCGGTCGCGCGAGGCACCCGCTTCTTCGTGACCGCGCGGCGCGCCCGCTTCTTTCCCGCGGCGCGGCGCGGCGCCACGACGCCTGCCATGGCCCTCAGCGCGCGGGCGCCCTTCTTCCGGAGGTCCTGCCACGCGAGCACCGTCTTACGACGCGGCCGGGTCCGGCCGACTTCCCAGAGGTAGATCGAGAGACTCGCCACGCCGAGGAGCCGCGCGTATGCCTTCCGGCTCATCCCGAGCGCCTCGCGATGCTTCCGCATGAGCGCGGGGGAGAAGCGGGCGCGGCGGTTATCGGCCACCTTCCCCGCGGCCGCCGCGCGCGTGCGCGATCCCGGCGCCGCGCCGGTGAGGAGGCGACGCTCGAGCATCGTGATGGATTTCCGAATCGCCTGGATCTCCGCGCGAAGCGTCTCCACGGCCTGCTTCGATTCATCGCGCGCCGCGGCGCGCATCTCGGCGCGAAGCGCCTTCGTCAGACTAGTCATGGGATTCATCCTCTTCCGTTAGCTGGAGCCGGTTCCATGTTCGGGAGGCGGGTCCGGATGGAACCGTCCCCCCGCGAGAGCCATCCATTGAAGCCGAGCGCACGGTCCGCCAGGAGTTCCCTGATGGTGCCGCCGCTGCAGCCGTTCCACGATCGCCGACACGCCGACGGCATCGGCATGCCGGAGGAGCCCGCCGCGAAACGGCGGGAACCCGGTGCCCATCACCATCGCCAGGTCGACGTCATCGGCGGAGAAGGCGACCCGTTCCTCGAGCGCCATCGTCGCCTCGTTGATCATCGCGTCCACCAGCCGCTCCACGATCTCCTCGGGAGGCGGCCCCGCGGTCGCCTCGGCGTCCTTCTTCGACGGAGACCGAGCGAACACGGGATTCACGATGGAGCGCTTTCCCCTCACGTAGGTGTAGAAGCCGCGGCCCGACTTCTTCCCCAGCGTTCCTTCCGAGACCAGCTTGTCGAGGAGGTTGGTGCGCGGCATCCGTTCGCCGAACGCTTCCTCCAGGACGTGCGCCACCTTTCTCGCCACGTCGAGCCCGATCTCGTCGAGTAGCTCGCAGGGACCGAGCGGCATGCCGAAGCCGCGGAGCGCGCGGTCGATCGCTTCGATCGGCGTCCCCCGCTCCACCAGCGCGACCGCCTCGCCGAGATACGGCATCAGGATCCGGTTCACCAGGAAGCCCGGCTCGTCGCCCACCACGACCGGGGTCTTCCCCATGCGGCGCGCCAGCGCCACCACCGTTTCCACCGCCACCACGTCCGAGCCCTCGTGGCAGATCACCTCGACCAGCGGCATGCGCGTGACCGGATTGAAGAAGTGCATTCCCACCACCCGCTCGGGGTGGACGCAATTCTTGCCGATGGCGCGCACCGAGAGGGAGGAGGTGTTCGTCGCCAGGACGCAGGTCGTGGGGACGAGTGTCTCCAGTTCGCGGAAGATTCCCTGCTTGATGCCGAGGTCCTCCACGACCGCCTCGATGACGACGTCCGCGCGCCCCAGCCCGTCGAGGGCGAGCGTCGGCTCGATGCGCGCCATCGCCTGCTCCAGCTCCGCCTTCGTCAGCCGCCCGCGCGACGCTTCCTTATCGAAGAGTTTCTTCGCGTGCGACAGGGAATGGAGAAGCGGCTCCGGCTTGATGTCGCGGAGCCGGACGTGGATGTCGCGCGAGGAGAGGAGGTAGGCGATCTCGCCACCCATCGTGCCGGCGCCCAGCACCGCCGCGCGCGCGACCGGCCGCGCGTGGAGCGCCGGCGGTTCCCGCTTGGCCGCCTCGCGGAGCAGGAAGATGCGGCGAAGGTGGATCGACGCGGCCGTGAAAAGCAGCCTCGCCACCGCCTTCCGCTCGACCTTCAGCCCCTGGGAAAGCGGCTTCCCCCAGCTGCTCTCCAGCACGCGAAGAATCTCGAGCGGCGCCGGATAGTGCCCGCCGCTCTGCGCCAGGACGCGCTTCCGCGCCTGGCTCAGGACGTAGGAACGGAACGGCGGCAGCGACTGGAGAACTCTCTGCGCGAGCGGAAGCCGCTTGATCCGCGGCTTTCGCCCGGCCAGGAGCGCCTCCACCCACGCGGCCGCCCTCCCGTTGAAGCGCTCGCGCGGAAGGATATCGTCGATGAGTCCCACGCGGCGCGCGCGGCGCGCGTCGAGGGAGCGGCCGGTGAGCAAGAGGTCGAGCGAGGCCAGGAGCCCGATCCGCCGCGGGAGCCGCTGCGTGCCGCCGAAGCCCGGGAGAATTCCGAGCATCACCTCGGGGAACGCCACGCTGACACCGCGCGCGTCGGAAGCCAGCCGGTAGTCGAACGCGAGGGTGAGTTCCGTCCCCCCGCCCATGCAGGGCCCGTTGATCGCGGCAACCAGCGGGAACGGAAGGTCGCGGATCTCCTGGAAGAGGGCCTGCGCGTCCTTCACCTTCGTCTCCGCTTCCTGCTGCGATTCGATCCGCTGGAATTCGGTCACGTCCGCGCCGGCGATGAACTGCCCTTCCTTGCCGCTCACGAGGAGCAGCGCGCGGGGCGCCACGCCGCCCTTCGCCTTCAGGGCCGCCACGGCGGAGCGGAGCGAGTCGAGCGAGCGGGAATCGAGGAGATTCACGCGCCGGTCGGAATCGTCGAAGGAGAGGACGTAGACGCCGGAAGGGCGCGCGTCGAGGCGGAACGGTCCGTAGACTCCGGCGCCGATGGCCGCCGGCTCCCCGTCCGTGAAGGTGGCGGCTCGCGACGGGCGAGGCGCCGGCTTCGATGAGGCGGGAACCGCGGATGTAGCATCCGCGCCGGGTGCCGCACCCGCTGCGGGAGCGCGCTCCGGGAAGAGTTCGTGCTGGTCGGCGCTCATGCCGCACGCTCCAGGACGAAGGCCGCGCCCTGGCCGCCGCCGACGCAGAGGGTCGCGAGCCCGAGCGATACGTCGCGGTGGCGCATCTCGCGCAGCAAGGTGAGAACCAGGCGCGTTCCCGAGACGCCGACCGGATGCCCCAGCGCGATCGCGCCGCCGTTCACGTTCAGAATCGAGCGGTCGATCTCTCCCACGGGCGCGTCGAGGCCGAGCTTCTCGCGCGCGTAGGCGGCCGAGCCCATGGCGATCTCGTTCGCGATCACCTGCGCCGCGAACGCTTCGTTCAACTCGATGAGCCCGATGTCGGAGAATCTCACCCGCGCGCGGCGGAGCGCGACCGGCGTGGCGTGCGCGGGGCCGAGCCCCATGTGCGCGGGATCGAGCCCCACGAAGGCGTAGCCGCGTATCCTTCCCGCGGGCGCGAGGCCGAGCGCCCTCGCCTTCTCCGCCGAGGCCACCAGAATCGCGGCGGCGCCGTCGGTGATGGGACAGGCGTTGCCGGGCGTCACGGTGCCGGTGCGCGGATCGAAGTAGGGGCGAAGTTTCGCCAGCGCCTCGAGCGATTGCGTCTTTCGCGGCCCGACGTCCTGCGACACAACCTCGCGATAGGGCGCGGGAAAGACCGGCGCGATCTCCTCCGCGAAGCGCCCCGACTCCTGCGCCGCGGCCGCGCGGCGATGACTCTGGAGCGCGAAGTCGTCCTGCGCCTCACGGGAGATGCCGAACTCGCGCGCCAGGAGTTCCGCCGTCTCGCCCATGTTGAGCCCCGAAATCGGATCCATCAGGCCCTCCATCAGCGCGATCTTCGGCGTGAGGTCCTTCGGACGGAAGGAGGCGAGCGCTCCCACGCGCTGAACCGGACTTCTCGCCTTCATCAGCCGCTCGAAGACGCGCGTCATCCCGTCGCTCACGTGGAGAGGAATGCGGCTCATCGACTCCGTGCCGCCCGCGACGACGAGATCCGCCTGACCCGACGCCACGCGCTCGTACGCCTGCGCGATCGACTCCATGCCGGAGGCACAGTTGCGATGCACGGTGACGGCCGGGACGTGGTTCGGAATTCCCGCGAGAAGCGCGACGACGCGGGCGATGTTGGCGGAATCGGCGGGGCCGGCCACGTTGCCGATGATGACGTCGTCGACGTCGGCGGGCGATACTCCGGAACGGGCGAGAAGTTCGGATACGGCGATGCGCCCCAGTTCCCGGGCCGGCACGCGCGCGAGGGCGGTGCCCGCCTTAGCGAACGGAGTGCGGAAGCCGTCGAGGAGTACGACGTCGCGCATCATGTTCCTATCGCCTGAAGTCGTATAAGGGATTGAGTTTGGCCTTTACGCGCGGAGTGTGTCACAGTGTTTCGAGGAGGTCAATATATGGACGTTCGAACCGCACCCGACCTACTAAAATATGCAGTCGAGGTGCGCCGGAAGCCCAACGCCTTCCTGGTGAAACGGGAGGGCCGCTGGGAGCCCGTGCCCATCGATTCGGTGGCGCAGCATGTATCCGCCATGGCCCGGCAACTCCGCGCACGCGGGCTGGGAAAAGGCGATCGCGTCGCCATTTTTGCCGAGAGCCGCCTGGAGTGGGGTATGGCCGACATGGCGATCCTCGCAGCCGGCGGAGTGACCGTCCCCATCTACTCCACGCTCCCGGCGAACCAGGTCGCGCCCCTCCTGGCCGACTCCGGCGCCGTGGCCGCATTCACCTCGAGCGCCGAGCAGCGCGCCACGCTGGAGGAGGCCCGCGCGGCGGGGGCCCCCGCCCTCCGCTGGATCCACGCGTTCGACGAGGATCCCTGGCCCGCCACGCTCCCCGGCGCCGTCGATCCCGCGGTCCCACTCCAGCCCGACGACCTCGCTACGATCATCTACACGTCGGGAACGACGGGATCGCCGAAGGGCGTGATGCTGACGCACGGGAACATCGTCTCCGAGGTCTTGCTGGCCCTGCAGGCCATGCAGCTCCGCACCGACGACACGTATCTCTCGTTCCTCCCGCTCAGCCACATCTACGAGCGGACGAACGGGTTCTTCACGATGCTCTACGCCGGCGTGACGATCGCCTACGCGGAGTCGTTTCAGGCCCTGAGCCGAAATCTGCATGAGGTGCGTCCGACCATCATTCTCTCGGTGCCCCGAATGTACGAGAAGGTTCTGGGGGGCGCCGACGAGCGCGTGGCCGGAGCCGGATTCCCCACCGGTCCGCTCTGGCGCTGGGCGCGGCGCGTGGCGATCGAGTGGGCCACCTGCCGCACGGAGAAGCGGGATGCCCCGCCTCTCCTGGCGCTTCAGCATTCGCTCGCGGCGAAGATCGTCTATCGGAAGTTGATCGACGGCTTCGGCGGTCACACGCGCCTCCGCGTCTCCGGTGGCGCGGCGCTCCACCGCGAGGTGGCGCTCTTCTTCTACGGCTGCGGACTCCCCATCTTCGAGGGCTACGGACTCACCGAGACGAGCAGCGGGATCTCGGTGAACACCTTCGGGAAGCACAAGGTGGGCACCGTGGGCCCCCTGTTCCGAAACATCGAGGTGAAGATCGCGCCCGACGGCGAGATCCTGATCCGCGGGCCGGTCGTCATGAAGGGCTACTGGCAAAAGCCCGAGGCTACCGCGGAGGTGATCCGGGACGGCTGGTTCCACAGCGGCGACATCGGTGAAATGGATGCGGACGGTTTTCTCCGGATCACCGACCGGAAGAAGGACATCCTCGTGACCTCGGGCGGAAAGAAGGTGGCGCCGCAGACGATCGAGGGGGCGCTGAAGTCGTCGCCGCGGATCGCGGAGGCGCTCGTGGTGGGCGAAGGCCAGAAGTTCGTCGCGGCGCTGATCGTCCCCGCGGAGGGCGCCACGCGCGAACAGATCGCCGAGGAGGTGGCGCGCGTGAACGAGGCGCTCGCCGATTTCGAGAAGATCAAGAAGTTCGCGCTCATCCCCAACGATCTCACCGTCGAGAGCGGCCTCATGACACCGTCGCACAAGTTGAAACGGAAGGCTGTGATCGAGCGTCATCGGGACGTGGTGGCGCGGCTCTTCGGTGAGGGAGCGTAGGCTGAAGGTTTCGCGATTCCCGACCCGGATGGCGAGAGGATTGGCCGCCGCGCTCCTCGCGGGGCTGGCACTCTCGGGCGGCTGCGCCGCCACGAGTAGCACTGGGGCCGCGGCGGGTTCCTCGCGTGCAGCCGCGGCCGGTTCCTCGCGGGCAGCCGTGGCCGGAACTCCCGAGTCCGCGCCCGCGAATCGTGGTCCGGCGCGGGCGCTTCGCGGCGACGATCTGGTTCTCGACCTGAACCCTGCCGCCGAGATCCTCTCGCTCTGGATGGAGCCGAACGACGACGTTCGCTCGCGCGCCCGCGCCATCGCCACCGATCTTCCCTACCTGACGCTCCGGAACTACTACTCCACGATGATGCGCTGCGTCCCCTCCGACGCCGAGGTGGCGAGAGCCATCGCGGTGCCCGATTCGGGAATCTGCGGATTCGGGCTGGAGTCCGCCTATCGCGAGCGCGCGTCGGTGGACAGCCTGGTGCGTGCGCTGGTGCTGCGGGGCGGCGCGATCCGGGCGCGCGTCGCGGCCGATGTGGCCGCCTACGTGCCCAAGCGGCCCTGGAAGCCAATACGCGTCTTCTTCGTGATCGCGACCCGCTACCTCTTCGACGCCGTGACGCTCGACCGGAGTCTGGACGGCGGCGGCCCGACGGTGCTCTTCAACCTGAGCGAGGCGCTCAACTACGGCGGCTCCACCGAGGAGCGCATGGCGATCGTGGAGCGCGTGCTGGCTCACGAGACGTTTCACGCCGCGCTCCGGCAGCTGGAGTTCGGGGAGCCGGGGTGGCGGCACTATCACGATCCCACGAACACCTTCGACTACATCGCGCGCGTGATGCTGGACGAAGGGGTGGCGCACTACATCGACTGGAAGGAGCGCGCCGGCGCCGACACGTTGTTCGCGGCGAGACTGAGTTCGCGGGAACGGAAGGCGTTCGACCAACTGGCGCTCGCCTGCAGACGGTTGCGCGATCCGCAGACCGACCCTGAAGCGCGCGAGGAAATCCTGGGGCTGGCCGCCACCGGGCCGATCTGGAGCAAGTACGGCGCGATTTCGGGTATGTTCGCGGCGTGGAGAATCGAGAGGGCGTGGGGGCGGGACTCGTTGCGAGCCGCGGTCGTGGGTGGACCGCGGGAGTTGCGGCGCCTCTACGCGACGGCGGCCGCGGCGGACACGTCGCTGAAGCGCTGGCCGAAGGAGTTGGAGTGATCCGATGACGCCCGAACCGAGCCGCTCCGTCATCGAAAGTCCCGCCGCGATTCGTAAGGAAGGCCCCGCATCCGACGATCTGATTCTGGACGAGTTGGTGGACGCGGCGCGGAAGTTCCCCGATCGCCAGCTTCTCCAGTTCCGGAGCCGAATCGGCGCGAGCCAGTATCGGCGCCTCTATCGGCTGGTCCGTCGGTACACGCGAGAAGGCGCCGCGGTGCTCGACTGGGGCTCGGGAAACGGGCACTTCACCTATTTCCTCCAGCGTGCGGCGCGCGCGGCGCACGGTTTCTCGCTCCTGCCGGGCGCGTTCCGCGCGTGGATTCCCGATCCGGATTACCCGTTCATCCAGGGCAACGAGGCGGAGCCGGTCCGGCTTCCCTACGCCGACGCGACGTTCGATGCGGTCGTGTCGGTTGGAGTGCTGGAGCATGTACGGGAGACGGGCGGGGACGAGTCGCGGAGTCTGGGCGAGATCGTGCGCGTGTTGAAGCCGGGGGGAGTTTTCATCTGTTACCACTTTCCGAATCAGCACAGTCTCATCGATCGGCTGGCGCGGAGGTTTCCCAGCATGCATCGTCATGAGTTTCGTTACACGTCGGGCGATATAAGGGCGCTGGTCGCGGGCGCCGGGATGCGGCTGGAGGCCATGGGGCGATATGGGAGTCTGCCCCGGAATTCCGCCGGGGCGCTGCCGGATGCGCTGGCGCGGTCAGGGGCGGTGGCGGCGGTTTGGGACGCGGCGGACGCCGCGCTTGGGACCGTGTTGGCTCGCTGGTGCCAGAACTACTGTTTCGTGGCTCGGAAGGGTGAGGCGCTTGGATTGCGCTGAGCCAGGCGACGAGTGCTGTCGTCTGGAGTGGAAAGCCGACATTGGGACGGTTCTCGTGCTATTTCTTGTCTGTGTTGATTGGAACGAAAAGTATGACCCAGTCAGCCACAGGACCGATTGGGGCCTGAGCGGGCGAGAAGTTCCACAAATCAAGAGCAGCGCGTGCGGCTTTGGCGGCTGCTGAAAGTGGCGAGCCAGGGGCGCGACCCAATACTCGCGCCTCCAAGAGCCGGCCCTCCCTGGATATCACCGCAAGGAATCGAACGCTGTCTTCGCTCCCCGAAACGTTGCACGAGCGGCAAACCCCCGGGGGGCCCCCGAGCGCCCGCGCGCGTACCGACAAGTGTTGAGTGGTGACATATTCCGGCCCATCGATCGGGATGAGTGCGAACCCGCTGTATCGGAACCGAATTCCCTTTCGAATTGTCTCTTCCCGAACGGGTTCGAATCTGCCGTTCGCCGTCTCTGCACTCGGCGGCCCCACACTCATCACGTAGTCGCCCTCATCGATGTGGTATCCATCCGACGAGACGTGTCGTACGTTCAGCCGGACCTGGCCTAAGGATGGCGCGCCCGGAACGAAACGAAGTTCCCATTCACGATCCGCAGGGCCACGCCATGCGGCAGAGGGGTGAATCAGCCTTACCAAGTCTCCCGCCACTAGTTTCGCACCTTCCGGAAGTTGGATGCTGACCGTGGCCGTCGAGTTCCTCTCGTAGGCTCCGTCGACACTCACGAGCAGGGAAACAGGTTCACCTGTGATCCACGACCTCTGAACATAGGAAACCCACAGCGGTGAGTCGTGCGGAACAACGGACCCGCTGCTCGCATGCGCAGTGCCGTGAGCGATGAGCATTACCGCCAGAATTCTGATGAAGCAGATCCTCAACATATACCCTCCGCCTACTGGAGCTTGACCAGCCTCACTGTCCGCTTCATTCCGGGACCTTCCAATCGACAGAAGTAAACTCCTGCCGACGCCTTTCTGCCATGACGGTCATTGCCATCCCAGCGAACCTCGTGCAATCCGGGACCCACTAGCCCTCGCGAAAGCGTCGTGACGAGCCGTCCCTGGACATCGTACAGTTTGACTTGGATGGGGGCCACTTTCGCGACCTCGGGGATGGTGATTGCAATGACTGAATTTCGGCGAAACGGATTTGGTTTCGCGTGCAGATTCCACGTCGGTGGTGGGGCCTGATCATAATCACTTATTCCTGTAACCCCGCCTTGTATTCCATGCTCCCAGAATAAATCCCAAGTGCGCTTGTATCGGTCAGTCCACATGTTTGGTGTGTATGTGGCCGCCTGATAAACCGAACGAAAGTCGAATACAGTCCTAATCACCGTTGCCGCCGGGACATGCGACGGATTGCTGTCCCGAAGAACGCTCCAGAGGGTCTCGATTCCGTCTGCGAGCGAGTCACCGGACGCATCCCCATTCTGATTGTCCGCTTCCGAGTCCATGACATCATAGAGCAAACTGGCTATTGACACCTCGAATAGGGGACCCGAAGCGTTGAGCGTATCGACTTGGCCATGCGGCGAAAGGGTCACCAGGCCACGCTCGAGGTCCAGGATGGCTTCGCCTTGAATGCCCAATCCGTCGACGCCCCTATTTCGTATGGTCTGGCTCGGTGGTCCCCATTGGCGGAACAGGCCGAAGAAATGCCCCCAGCCCTCGCCCCAGGCAAGCTCGAGCGATGGGCTGGGGCCGTTTATCGTATGATCGCCTCCTGGAGACATGTCGAAGCCCATTCTGGAAGACACGTGATGGCCATACTCATGCAGCACCCACGAGTCGTCGGCCTCGTCCGGAGTGTAGCCCCACGATGGAGTGCTCGAGCCATTGATGTGAATGGTACTTGTGTTGACCGCGTAGCTCGTGACTCTTGAATACCCAGGCGACCACTGTACGGTGAGGGGCCCGAGCCCGATACTTGTGGGGCATCGGTCACGAACCCAGGCCCACCCACGCTCGGCGATCGTCTTCATCATGTGCAGAGCCCACCGATCGCCGTAGCCGGTAGGCTTGAGAAGCCCAACGTCAAGTGTGTCTCCAGCGAAGTCTTCCGTCACGCCCGACTCGAATGCCCACGGCGTGCCGTCGTCCTTCACCATGGTAACAAGCCAGGAGCCAGGATAGGAAAGGTTCCAGCAGTTCTCGTTACTTCTGTAGTTCACACGCACTTTGAGATCTAGAAACCCATTGTCATCGTCGGTGTCTACGTTGGCAATTGGGCCGATGATGAAACGCCCAGTATCCCAACAGCATACCGCTGCCGCGCCAAGCGTATCGATTCCATTGGGATCCCCGGTGTCGATGACCATCACATCGTTGCACGGGGTCGTCGTCGTCCCCAAGAGAGAATCGTCATAGAAGAAGGTCCCCGTGACGTAAATCAATCTTGAGGCCCATACCGTCTGCACCGGCCCGTGCGAGTTGTTACCCTCGGTGCTGCCCTCATCGACCGCGTTCGTCGCGTCCGCCAGTAGGTACATGTTCCACGTCTCGGCTTTGGTTCCCGTCGCGTAGAAGTGGAGAACGGTCGATGCGCCGGCTCCAAGCGTCCCCACGGTCACGGATTGTTCTCCTCGGGTGCCGTATGCTGGGGGGCTTCCACGATTCTTGTACCAGTCGAGGGCGCAACTCCCACCCGTTGCAGCGGTTCCCTGGTTACGCACGGTCACGGCGATGTCCACCGTCTGCCCCATCGTAAACGTGTACGCAACGGCACTCCCCGTTTCCAACAACGCGGGCGCCATCGCGGGAGCCGCAGGCGGCGTTTGCGCGGTCACCGTCACGCTCTGCACGATGAGGTCGGGCGCGGGGGGATTCGACCACGTGAACGCGGCTTGATACGTGTTGTCCCCCTCGTTCGACTCCGTGATGGAGCCGGTGGGATCGATCACCATCTTGAGCGTGTGCGTCCCGGCTGTGTTGACCACGTAGCCCCAATCGGTGCGCGTGTACGTGGTGTTCGCCGAAAGCGAGAAAACGTAGTCCGATCCGATCCACCCGTTGTCGAGGTAGTAGTCGACGTAGAATCCGCCGGCGGACCCCGTGTCGGCATTGCGGATGGCCCAGTCGATGTTGGTGAACTGACCCGTGAGTAGGTTCGCGCCGGTCGTCGTGGTGCCAAAGCTCATCGAAGGGACGATCGGCCCGCTCCAGCCCGTGGGAGTGGTCGCGAGGAGATTCGGCGAGTTGGCGGTGACTTGAATGTCGTCCAAGAGAATTCCGCCCGCGGCGGTAATCGAGTTGTCGCTCGCGAACACGAAACGAAGATAGAGGTTGTCATACGCGTGGCCGGAATTGTCGAAGATCCATTGCCTCTGAACCCAGCCCCCCGACGAGCCGGTCATTTCGATGAGCTGCGTCAGGGGATTGGGCGCCCCGCCCGCCTGGAACGAAAGGAAGTCGTAGCCCGACTCCATGTTGCAATTGACCCAGAAGCTGACCGTGAAGGACGAGTAGGAGCCCATGTAGATCGACGAGACGTTCTCCAGATCGGCCGTCTGGTTGTTGTCGTAGGCGGCGCATCCCACATCTCCGTGCCAGGCTGCCGATACGATCCACGACCCGCCGTGCGCGGCCCCACATATTACGTCGCCCCAATAGTCGAGACCGTTGTACGAGTTGTAGTCTGCCGCGCTCCAGGAGGAACCCGGCACGAACTCGGTTTCGAACCCTTCGGAGAAAACGACCGGTCCCGCAACCGCCTCCCCCGCGGCAGGGGCGGCGCTCGCCCTCCTTCCCCCGCTCGATTGGCCGGATCCCGGTGGCGCCTTCGGGGGCGCGGAACCTGTCGGCTGTCTGATGCTCTCGGGCGGCCGGTACTCCCAGCAGGAAATACCGCGCTCTCCCAATTCATAGAAATGGCGAATGGTGCTTCGGACAACCACGGTGCACGGTGGTGCGCAGGCAATCGTGTCGCCCAGAGCGAGAAGTCTGCCGAGAGATGCGGAGTCCTCAACCGCGATCGCCATGGTGATCGGCAGGTGTCCCTTCAGGCTGATCTTCCTCTCGCGCAGGGCCTGCGCGTCTTGCTCGAGCTGAGAGGCGCCCTTGGCGGCTAGGGGCCGCCAGACACGCGACCCAACGTCCTTCATCTCCTCGCCACGGGGCCCCATTCGGACGATGGGACCTTGGCCAGTGTTGAGGCCGTCTCCGAAAATGGCCGCGCTGTCGGGGCCGACCCCGTCGGAGGGAGCCGAGGTTTCGAAATGCCGCTCGGAGTGGGTTGTATCGGGGGGTGTCGGTGACTCGGCGGGGTTCGCGCCGGTACCGGCGGGTGCCCCCGCGAGCACGATCAAGACGGTGACGGCGGACAGAATGACCCGGTTCGGATTCGTCGCGGCGTGAGAGACGTGTGGCATGCACCTCCTCCTTCGTCTGATGCCCTAGGAGCCGAAGTCTTGATCGGCAAGGCGGAACAATAGAGCCGAAGCCTCGCTCCGCCCTAGGGCAAGTGCGATGCCAACCGCAGGTGACGGTCCGGGGGATGGATGTGTTGATCTATCAGAAGATAGGACGGGAGCTTGGGGTGCGAACGTGCGGGGGGAGTGTCAGCGCGTGAACGCCGTCAGAAGTTGACGCGCCTGGCAGGCGAATGGGCTGGATGGACGATAGGCGCAGACGGCTGGACTTCCGACGCGGGGGCGAATGGGAGAGCCGGACAGGTTCCTGCGCCTTGATGCCTAAGCGTCTTCCGTCGAATACTCCTCCGGCCTGATCCCGAGCCGCTCCATCTTGTACAGTAGCGTGGTCCGGTTCATCCCCTCCAGGCTCCGGGCGGCGTCCGTCTTGTTGCCGCGGTGGGCGCGGAGGGCTTCGAGAATCCAGGCACGTTCGTCGCGGACCTGGGCGGCCCGCACTCTGTCGCGGCGAAGGGTCGCCGGCAACTTCACGCGTAGCTCGGGGAGCAGGGCGTCGAGGCCGATCACGGAACCGCTCTCGCTGACCGCCACCAGCCGGGCGACCTCATTCCGGAGTTCTCGCACGTTCCCCGGCCACGCGTACGCGCGGAGGAGCGGCTCGACGTCGGCGGCCATGGAGAGACGCTTTCCTGCGGCGGCGCACACCTGCGCGAGGAAGTAGCGGAAGAGCGGCAGAATGTCCTCTTCCCTCTCCGCGAGCGCCGGCACAGCCACTCTAACCCCGGCCAGCCGGTAATAGAGGTCGCGCCGGAACGTCCCTCGCTCCACCATCCCACCAAGGTCCGCATTCGTGGCCGCGACGACGCGAACATCGATCGTGTGCACCTCGTCGGTGCCAACGCGCCTCAATTCCCCGGTCTCGAGAATACGCAGGAGAGTTGCCTGGGCCGTGGGCGAAAGTTCTCCCACCTCATCAAGGAGGAGGGTCCCTCCATCGGCGGCCGCGAAGAGCCCGTCGCGCGCGGCAACGGCTCCGGTGAAGGCGCCGCGCTCGTGCCCGAAGAGTTCACTGTCGAGAATCCCGGGCGATAGCGCGGCGCAATTCACCGGCACAAGCCGCCGCTTGCGCCGGTCGCTCATCAGGTGGAGCGCCTGCGCGAGAAGTTCCTTCCCCGTCCCGCTGGGACCGGAGATGAGCACGGGGATCTTCGACGGCGCGACGCTCTGAAGCGTGGCCACCGCCGCGCTGATCGCGGGGCTCGTCGTGACGATTCCAAAGCGGAGGGCTCCGCGATCCAGGCCTTCGATGCCTTCCAGCACCGCGAGGTCCGGCCGCGTCGACTCCTCGCGATCCGGCGATTCCTCGAATCCCAGGAGGCGGTCGATAGCGACGGCCTCGTGCTCCAGCCCGATCCGCTCAAAATTGGCGCGAGCCTCCCATAGCTGAAGGCGACCGATCATTTGCTCGTCCCGCTGCTGGCTCTCCAGCCGCGTCGAACCGGCCCACGCCAGGGTCCGCGCGAGTTCGTAGGGAATCTCGTAGGCGCGGCCGAGGGCGATGCCGTGGTCGGCGAGGCGGTAGGCCTTGGTCGCGTTGCCGGCCGCTCGATGCGCCATGGCGAGGACGCGCTGCGTTGCGCACTCCTCGTAGCGGTCGCCGGTCTCGAGCGCGACCTTGAGGCCGTGCTCGCAGGCGAGGATGGCAGCGTTGGGATCGCCGAGATGGACGAGGCACTCGCCGATGCGGTGGCCGAGTTCGGGGATGATGTCCCCGTTAGGTGCATGGGCCGCCGCAATGCGCTCCGCCGCCCGGTAGGAGTCGAGGGCGTCAGTCCACAACCCCGAGTTGACGAAGCAATCGCCAAGATACTCGAGGCAGATGGCCTCTTCGCGCTTGTGCACGCCGAATCGGATCTCGGTGAGCAAGCGGTGCAGAAGCTCCCTTGCCTCTTGGTGGCGGCCTAGAAGTCGGTGGCACTTCGCCTGAACCATCTCAGCGAGGATTCTCCAGAGGGGAGTCGGGCATCCTTGGAGCGACGCGACGGCCTTCGAGACCTCGATGGCGGCTTCCTCGATGCCACCGGACTTCAGGAGCACGATCGCGAGGTTTGTCCGGTTCCGAGCGGCGGCCACGGGCTCACCCAGCTCCAAGGAGGCTTCGATGGCACGGCGGCTCTCGTGAGTAGCCTGTTTCCACATCCCGAGGCCTTTGAACAGAACCGCTAGGCGGCGCTGGTGCGCTAGCGCGGCGACAGGGTCCCTCAGGATCCACTTTGCGATGTGATGGGCGGCGCGAAGGTGCGTTTCCGCTCTGGATATCTGCCCCAGGCGCCTAAAGCTCCTCGCGAGGATGGCGTGGATCTCAGATAGAAGTGCCTGGCTTGAAGTTGATCCAATCGTTTCCACCCCTGGTTGGCCCTCGCGGACAACCTCGGTCCATCTGCCGAGTTGCTCGAGAGCGTTAAGCCGTGCGATCAGGATTCGCGCGGAGTCGGAGTCCTCGGTGATGGGTGGGAGGGATGCGGTCAGCAGCAAGAGCTCCTCGAGCAGATTGCGCGAGCGGAGGTCTTCGAGTTTCGCAAGGAGGGTTGCGGCGTCACCCTTCATCGCCACAGCGCCAGGAAAGCTCTCAACGACACGATTCTGAAATACCGGTAGGCGATATCGGTTCGGGTACCAGCGGACTGGTACGACGAGGTTAGGGCAGCCGATGAGTCGAGTGATGTCGATTTCGCCGTACCGGCCTTCACGGGCCCATGCGCGGGGCCATAGTCGTCATCGGGGTCTCCTGAAAGGGGATCTGTGCTAACGGGAAATGGCTTCGCCACGGCGTGATCGGGCACGATCGAGGTGGTGGCCACCGCGACCAATAGTAGGAGCAACATCCCACACCACCATACCGCGCGTCGAATTCGTGCAAATTGGTTCATGGCATCCTTACCTCACGAGGGAAACCGGCTGAGCGTGCGACGGGACTCACAGTCGCACGCTGGGAAACTCTCACCGGCTCCTGAAACGACAAGAGAAAGCGGAAGAGCTGGCCCTGGGACGGCCTGCGCTGTGCCAGTCCACGTGACCACGGCTACGCTCGAGACTCCGGCCACCACCAGTAAGACGAGCAATGGGAGCAACCGGATCGGAGCGATTCGACTTCTCGTCGAGCCCACCAACCCGCCGATCACGAGCAGCCACAAGTCGCTTGGGAACGAGACGTGTTTCTTCATGGCGCTACTGCCTCGATTCATGAGCCGACGATCCGATCCGAGGGGGGGTGAAGGTCGGATAGGCGACAATATCTTGATGGGGACTGTTTCTCTAGATCGACATCGGAGGACGTAATTCGGCGGAACTGGTGGGGACGGACTGTGAGAAGCCGTAGGATCTCAAGCACGCGCGCCCCCTGCTGCCGTGTCGGCCTAGCGTTCAGAGGTGGGACCGAAGCGCAGGCTACCACCAAGAGCGAACTCAAGTCAAGCTGTTTCATTTCAATGGTTTATGGAAACGAATCTTGACATCGGCCGAGGTGCTCGACCTGGGCGAATCTCCGCGTTCGTGGCTCGACCTGGCCAAGCCAGTTAAGTGTAATTAATAAAGCTATTTAGGGCAACTCGACCTCATCCGAGTGGGAACGGCCACCCATGCGGTGCCCGAGCCAGCCGTGGCTCTCGCGCAACCATGTCGAGTCCTCGTCCAGCCCGAAACGATCCGATCTTCTAACCCGATTTGCTATGGCTTGTTACGGGCTTCGTATGACCGCCTTGATTTCGGCAAGCCGGGAGCCGAGCCATGGCACCGCGGTTGCGTTAGCAGTCCCACAGGAACGGGACGCCCAGAACGGGCAGCAACCACGGAGGCGATATGGAAAAGTCGAGGGGAACCAAGAAGACGCTGAAGACGGTGGCGACGATGGCGGCACTGGTCGCGGCACTGGCGACGACGGGATGCACCGGCAGCTCGCTGATGGGGCCGGAGTCGGGGACGCAGGCGCAGGGGCAGTCGGTGACGGCGAACAACGCTGGTAACGAGCTGAATCCCGCGGGCAATGGCCTGAAGCCGTAAGGGAGTTGGGAGACTAGCGACTCACATCAAGGACACGAAGGAGGGCCTGAGCATGAGGCGTCCCAAGATAGAGACGACGGCGGCCCTCGCTGAGTTCGCCAGCGACCTCTCGCAGCACGCGGACCGAAAGTCCGAATCTCTTCTGTGCGACCTCGCGCTCACCAGAGCGAAGAGCGCCGTGGCCGATTCCGGCGCTGATTCTCCAAGCGTATTCGCGAGCGCCTCCCGACTCCGCAAGCGTCAACCCCTCCTGGACAAGGTGCAACAAGTCGCCATCGTGGATCCCGCGGTCGGCCAGGATCTCCGACAGGACGAGCGCGCCTCGCAGGGCAACAACCAAAGCGCCGTCCTCAACGGCCTTAGTCGTCGTAAGACGGACTCTGTCCCAACTCGCATTGGGATCCTTTCGACGCCAGGCGAGGCGGTCCAGTTCGATCTGGACCCCCGGTAAATCCTCCCAGTCCTTCGTCTCTAGAAGCACAGCCTCTGCCTTTTCGAGGAGCAACTGTGCCCGTCCGAAGTTACCCGCTCGGACTTCAATTCGTGCTTCCAGCCAGTCAAGACGCGGCTGCACATCGTCAAAACCACGGCCTCCGAGTTCCGACGACACCCTGCGGACGGCCGACAGAGCCGCGGCGTCATCACCGAGCTGGTGTAGTGCAAATGCCTCCATTTCGAGAGCCTTGGCCATGTCATGCGGGTTCGGCAGGGCGGCGGCGGCATTCCACGCATCACGCGCTCGGTCGATGGCGGACTCGTATTTCGCCAAGAGGCTGAAATTGATAGATGCACCCAGAGAGGCGGCAAGAAACTCGAAAGTGCTTCCCGTACGTCGCGCCCACATTGCCGACAGGCCATGATGCTCGACGGCATCGCTGAACCGCCCCATTCCGTAGTACAACCCGGCACGATTCGACAGAATTCTCGCCTTGAAGCTATCGAATCCTCCCAACTCGGCATCCTTCCAAGCCTCCCCGAGTAATGAGAGCGTACGTTCGAAGTCACCGAGGTAGTAGACCGCGGTGGCCAAGGCATTGCGGACTCGCATGCGCCAGTACGGGCCGCAGGGCTCGCGCAGCCCATCCTCGAGGAGATCTCGCGCCTCTTCCCTTCGTCCTGTCTCGATGAGCGCTGCCCCGAGCTGATAGAGGAGTCCTGCCCGGGGATCCGCCAGGTCTTGGCGGCCAGTCGTATCTCCGAGGATTGACCTGAGGCGAAAGATGCATCGATCGCGCAGCTGCCCATCGCCGTGGCGCCATTCAATCTCCGCGAGGTCCGCGTGGGCATTCAGGACTGTCGCCGTGAAGTCCCTCTCACCCACACCTTTGATCACTGCCTCGAAGCAGGCCCGGGCCCCCTCAAGCTCGCCTAGAGCGAGTTGGATGCGGCCAAGAGCCTTGGAGTGCCCTTGCATGGCAGATGGCTCAACGCGACTGTCGCTCCAGACTTCCGAGTCGAGAAGCAAGGCCTTCGCGTCTCGATCTCGGCCAAGTCGATGTAGCGCCTCGGCACGGGCGAGGCTCGCCCCCCTCGCATCCGCGGTGACACTACTCGCTCGTGCCCAAGACTCCGCGCGAGACGCTCTCCGTTCCGCAAGTCTGAAGTCATGGCGCTCTTGGGCAAGCCTGACCGCCACCATTTGCTGGGCATGGTCCCTGGATGCTTGCGCACGCACATCGGCCAGGCTCTCCTCGCCGAGCATTTCGCCGATTCGATCCGCGACGAGCTGGGCGGCGAGGCGCTGCTCATTGGGAGTCGCGAGCGCGAGAACGTCGTCGACAACGGCAACCGACGAGAGCCTCCAGGCGCCCCGTCGTTCCAGGGCCCACCCGCGGATAGCAAGGGCATCCAACTTCGTGTGAACCGAGGTCTCGCCCTGGTCAAGAAGCTTGGCGATCGCATGTGTCGGGAGACCCGCTACTACCACTGCAAGAAAGAGAAGCGACGCGTGCTGATCAGCGACCAGAGTCGGCCATTGTGCTGCGAGGTTGTCCCTCGAACTCGCGAAGTCGAGCGATCGAATCTGTTCGCGCTCCAGGAAGCGCCACTCACCAGCCCGCCGAACCAGGATTCCCCTCTGCACGAGCCTGAGAAGGCTGCCTACCACTTGATTCGGTTGACCTGAGGTTTGCTCCGCAAACATCGCCTGGAGTTCGCTCTCGATTTGTGCCGCTCCCAGGAGCCCACGGATCGCCAGCGACACCTCCTTGCCGTCGAAGGGCTCGAGTGCGATTGTCCGTTCAAATACCTCGATGGGCTGAATCGTCGCGGTGCCCGACTGCACAATCAGGATGGGAAATCTAATCTGCCGTTCGATCGCGACGGCTGCAACGTAGCGTGCAATTCTGCGCGCGAGATTCCTTGCATCTGCCTGCTGCTCGTCGGGGGGATCCGACGTCACGAGAATCGGGCCCGACCGTGATGCAGTGAGGAGATGTTCCGCCAGGCCCGAGATGCCGTCATTTCCTGGGTTGCCATCGTGGATTCGCCTTCGTGTGGGCGACGGCTGAAGCGCGCTCGATAGCCCCTCAAGCGTGGCGTCGTCCCATTCGATCACTCGGACCCGCGACGAAAACGCTCTATGGGCAATTTCCGCTATCAAGGCAGACCGGCCGGAGCCAACCGGCCCGGCGATCTGCACGTATGTCGGCGAGTTGGAACTGGGCTCCCGGAGGATCCGCTCTAGCTCGTCGATTTCCGATCCCCGCCCAACAAACTTCCCCCCCAGAATCACCCCCACCCGCTCTTCAACCCCGAACCCCTCCATAAACTCGTCTGCGCTCCCCTGGCGGAGGACGGGCTCGCGCTCTAGCGCTCGCATCACCACCCGCTCAAGATCGGCGCGGACCTTCACGCTGTGCGCCCCCGGCGAGGGGACCCAGCCTTCCATCTGGCCCGCCACCACCTCGCGGATCGTGCGGCCGCCGAAGGGGTGCTTGCCGGTCAGCGCC
>ERZ1292633.111-Hain-H41-02um-R1-111-length-110789-cov-8_pt1 | contig 73214 bp, 79 predicted proteins | sample MGYA00564406_ERZ1292633 | MGnify/ENA primary metagenome ERZ1292633 (study PRJEB36523, sample SAMEA6512639) | groundwater metagenome | collected 2019-01-08 | study: AquaDiva: Metagenomics assemblies of 32 groundwater samples
GCAAAAGCCCGCACGGCTGTTTATTTACTTTTTGCCTTATAAATGCTATAGTAAATGAACATCATGTTCTTAATTAGTAATAGTATATTTTATATATTCATCTTCCTGTCCATCTACGCGCAGGTGTTTTTTTTCGTGACTTTTTTAGAAAATAGGAAAAAAATAGTAATTAGAAAAGAAAAGACAAAGTTAAAGTTTTATCCAAATGTTACTATTACAGTGCCATGTTGGAATGAAGAGCATACAGTACACAAGACTGTGCAGTCTCTGCTTGACCTCAATTATCCTAAGGATAAGCTTAATATTTTTCTTGTTGACGATGGTTCAACTGACGGTACATTTGAGGTAATATCTAAGTTTGCTGTGCATAACAATATAAAAGTTTTTCGTAAAGAAAATGGTGGGAAATACACTGTGCTTAACTTCGCACTTGAGAATTCTAAAGATGAATTTTTTGGTTGTCTCGACGCTGATTCATTTATAGACCCTGAATCCCTCGTTCGTATTATGAGCTATTTTGCAAAAGATAAAGATACAATGGCAGTAGCTCCATCTGTAACAGTACACAACCCAAGAAATATAATTCAGAGTGCTCAGGAAGCAGAGTATTTCATGGGTGTTTATTTTAAAAAGATGCTTGGATTCCTCGGTGCTATAAATGTGACTCCTGGACCTCTTACTATATTTCGTAAACGCGTCTTTGACGAGCTCGGTCCTTACAGACACGGACACAATACAGAAGACATGGAGATAGCATACAGAATGCAAAAGAATCAATATAAAATAGAGCACTGCAACGATGCGTATGTTTACACAAACACTCCGGCCACTATTACAAAGCTATACAAGCAGAGACTACGCTGGATTTATGGTTTCATTAATAACACGCTTGACTACAGGAGTGTTATTTTCAAGAAAAAGTATGGGAATTTCTCCTTTTTCACTTTGCCGACTGGTATAGTTGCTATTATATCTGTTACCTATATTTTTGCGAAGATTATATACAACGTGCTTGATTTTATTTATACTAAAATAGTATTGTTTCAGACAGTCGGCTTTAAATTTAACTTTTCTCTTTCAGGATTTGATCCTTTCTTTATTAACACACAATCTATGTTGTTTCTGTCCATACTAATCTATACTCTGGTTGTATTTTCCATGCTTTTCGGTAGAAGGATGTCCAAGGGTAAGTGGGGAGTGTCACCTCAGATGTTGTATTTCTTTCCCATATTTAGTGTGATAGCACCTTTTTGGCTTATGAATGCAGTTTATAATACTTTATTAAAAAGAACTCCAGCTTGGAGATAAATATATGTCAGAGAATAACATTGATTGGAAAAAATATCTTATTGTGTTTATTATAACTATCCTGCTCTTTTTTACTGCGAGCTACCTAAGTAATTATTTTTCTGATAAAAAGGTAGATCAAATAAAATCTATTCAAGACAAGATTGCCATTGATATACTTTCTTCTGAAACACAGTTTTCTTTGCTTTCTGAGCTTTCCTGTAAAAACATCTCTGATTCTGGCTTCTCCAAAGAACTTGGAGAACTAGGGGAAAAGCTTGAGTGGGGAGAGAGCAACCTAGGTGCGACTGATGACGTTTCATATTTGAAAAAATACTACTCTCTTTTGCAGATCAAGGATTACTTATTAGTAAAAAAGATTTCTGAGAGATGTAAAGTTAATTCTGCTTTCATTCTTTACTTCTACACAACTGCTGAAAATTGTAGTGTCTGTGAGAGGGAAGGTCTAGTCTTGACTAGCCTTCGGGATAAATACCCAGAGCTTCGCGTGTACTCTTTTGATTACAGCACCGATCTTTCTGCTGTGAAGGCGATGCTTCAGATTTATAAAATAGAAGATACCAAACTCCCAGCCCTCGTCATAGACGACGAGGTTTTAACAGGCTTTCATGGTGTAGACGAACTCGATGCAATCATCAAAGAGTCGTTTAAGCTAGACGTGACTGAAGAGAAAGAGGTGATTAAAAAATAAAATATAACACTTTATGTGCTATAGTAGTTTCGGGAGTGTCTTTTAAACAAAGCTAGAACCTATTTTTAAAGCAATTACTAATCTCACGCTCGACGCTTTTCTTAATTTTAATTTTCCTACTACGCTCTACCAATGTGCTAATTCAATGGACTCGGAAAAGCGGAACAAAAGTTTTGGGGATATAGATTCCGCTTTTCCTCGGCTGAATGTTTTTTGAAATTCGGCGGGATTGGGAATTCTGCATAAACCCAAATACAAATGCGCTTGACCCACCCCCGTCTACAGGTGCCGATGTCCAGGCCATCGGCCACCCGTTCGTGCACCAACGGCAAAAGATTTTTTTGAGATTATGGGATGGGTAAAATTACTTCGGGTTTTGAAGTTTCGGATTTGGGTTCATTGGGTGTTGGAGAAGAGACGGGTAACGGCTCATTTACTGGTTATGGTGTAGATATCGGCTCCTGTAGACGGGCCGTTGTTTTTCTGGCTTTATTTCACTAGATTCTGGAGGTTTTATTGATTCTGGAATTGGTTCAGAATTGGGCTTGTTTTGTGGTATTTGAGGTATTTCGGGTTCAGAAACTGGTTCAGATTCAGGTTCGTTTTCAGCTTGTTTTTCTAGGAGAATTTTATTGAGATTTTCTAGCACTCATATATTTTAGTATATATCTATCAAGAACGGGCCTTGCTAATCTTTGCTAATTTTTTAAAAAGCCTGATATGTTATTTATACTTTACTTACCTCGAGAAATAAATTTTCTAGTCACTTTGTCGAATATAATATTTTTGACCTCGTAATTACGTAATATCGCTGTTATGCTGAGTTCTTTAGTTGTTTTGTCAAATACAAATTCAAAACTTATATTTTCACCTTTTTGAAATCCCTTGCCATGAGGAACATCAAAAGGGAATATGTCTTCCCTTAAAGGGTTTAGGAATTCGTAATGGGTTACCCCTACAATATGTATTGTTTTATCAAGCTTACTAGATCTTTCTGCGATAAATCTGATCCAATTAAAAACATTTTCAGCGTTTCTTCTTACTTTTGCTTCTGCAGTCGAATCAAATTTATCTCCGTATTGTGTAATAGCGCCCATAGATCGTATTACTTTTTTCTTAAAAATAGTAACACCTCGTTCCATGAGTAATTTTTCTATGATCGCTTCTGATCCTTGAGCCCTCCATGCTGGGGAACTCCATAGTATAACGACTTCTTTTTCAGGATCTATGGCATTCACTACTTCAGCTCCAACTTTTTCTATTTGTTCAATTCCAACATCGGTCAGGTCAACAGGAATCGTCTCTAGATTGTGTTTATTTTTTTCTGTATTTTCAAGGTACTCTGTGGCGCCATGTCTAATAAAATCCACTTTGAGGTGATTGGCGTTTGCTGGGTTTAAATTTTTAAATTCTTCGCTCATATTATTCTAATAGTAGCATATTTAGCTATTAAATTGATTTTACTAAGTATATCTTTAACTTCAATGCCATCAGTATTTGCAGTGACTAGTGGGCACTCATCTCTGCCATTCCTGCACATACCCAAATTCTTATCAAAAAATTCACAGCTATCCATGTGTGGACTTTTCACTGAATTAAAAAAAGATGAATATCCTCCCCATATTATTGGTGAAGTTGTGATGTATATACCTAGTGTGGTGATACCAAGCCCTGTAGCTGTATGCAAAAAACCAGAATCTACAGATATAAATAGATCTAAAGAAGTTAAACCCTCTAAAACTTCCATATTCACTCCAATTCTTTCTAGGAGACTCTTTTCCCGAAAAAATCTTGTTGAGTTATGGTAAATTTTAGAGTTAGGTTTTATGTTATGTAAGGCTAAAAGAAAAGGTATTTCAATTAAACCATCACCTACGCCATCAAAGTTTGTTATTAAAATATTCAAAGTATAAAAATACTAACAAGGAAAAGAAGCTATTCCAAGCTATTGGGATATTACGATCGTATTGGAAAAATCCTTTAAATAATGTTATTATTAACAGCAAATTTATTCAAAATGAAAAAAAATAAGATCAAGGTTGGTATTTTTATAGATGGAGAATTTATCCCTTCAAACAGTGGGGCAGCGAATCGTTTTCACTACATGTCGAGATACCTAAACATGCGTAAAGAAATTGATGTTGTTATTTTTTTAGGGGACAGGGGTTGGTCAAAAATTTCAATGATAAAGAAAGAGGGATTCAAAACGTATGTTTTTAACATTGGTGATTTTTATCAAAACATAGATTCTATTACAGAAATAATTAAAAAAGAAAAGATAGATCTAATTCAGTTTGACAGTATCGAGCAAGTTTTATCACAAGGCGCAAAAATCAAGTCAGAACTAAAGATTCCGATAGCCTTAGAGGCTCACTACGATTTTATTAACTTTGCAGTGAATTCAAATTTTTCAAAAAAAGAAATAGATAAAAAGATGGATGATTTGAAATTAGCAAAAAAGATTATAGATGGAGTAATATGTCTAAGTAAAGATGAATTAAAAACATTTCAAAAGTTTTTTAATGGGAGAGATACAATATTAAAAGTAATTCCTAGCGGAGTTGATTTGGGTGAAATTAAACCGAATCAGGTAAACTTCAAATCAAAAAAATGTATATTCCTGGGGAATATGTTCTTTCACCCAAATGAAGTTGCTGTCGATTTTATATACAATAAAATATATAAAAAATTATTTAAAAGAGGCTATATCTTCGTCATGATTGGTGACGCCCCAGAAGTAATTATTCAAAAATATAAAAGTAAAGGCTTTGTATTCACTGGTAAGGTAAACAATCTTAATACCGTATTTAAGGATGCTTTATGTGCCCTCGCTCCTGTGTTTCATGGAGCAGGTATGAGAATTAAATTACTTAATTATGCTGCAGCGGGGTTGCCCACACTCATTACAAAAACGGGTGCGGAAGGCTTTCCTGCTCAAGAATTACTAGGTATCATTAATAAAGAAGATTTTGTGAATGAGATAGAGTTACTCGAGGAAAAAAAAGAACAGTGGACAGATAATAATTCTAAATTATACGAATACATATCGAGGAATCTAACATGGGAAACACTGGCTGTGAAGGCGTCAGATTTTTATAGAAAAATAATAGATTCTAGGCCTGAAAACCATTCAGCTAGGGATGTTTCTATCGATTTTAAAAGTGAACCAAGTTGGTTGGTAGAGGTAGTTAAAAAAGGTAGGTTCACAAATTTAAAGGCTAGCGTAAAGAAAGGTTTTTATAAAAAAGTATATAAAGGTCTTGTAAAGACTGAAAAACTATAAAATGAAAACAAAGCACATAGTGATTGAGGGCATGCCAGGAGCGGGAAAAACAAGTTTGATTGAAATCCTAAAAAAGGAGGAGGGTTTTGTTGTGTATAAAGAAACATATTCACCTGAAGTAGAACTTCTAACTAGTGATTTTGAAAAGGAAAGATTCTATCTAATGGAAGAAATCAGGAAAAATAAAGAAATAATTTTAAACAAAGTGAATGTCTTTGACAGAAATTTTTTATCTATATTGGCTTACTCTTATGCGCTAGATAGAAATCGTCTTTGCGAAAAAGGTCTATATGATTGGGTTAAAAAATTATATCTAGAGTATGTCGCAAATGGGGCAATTAAGCACCCTGATAAGTATGTGGTATTATTAATAAGCACTAGTGAGAGCATCAACCGAAGAAAGAAATATCAATCTGATCCAGGATACGCTATTTGGTTTAACGAAGGTTTTTTAGATGCTTTCTATGATTTTTATCTTAATGTTGCCACTGAATTTACAAAGAATCTTAACGTGAATGTGATTGAAGGAGATGATATTGCACAGACAGCAGTTTTAGAAAAAGTCGTGAAGATAATAAATACATAATATGAACAGCATAGTAATTCCAATATATGGATTAAAAAATAAACTAGAAACAGTTTTTAATTTACTATTTTCAATTGAAAGATACGGTTCTAATGCAAACATAGGTGAAGTTGTTATCGTTAATAACGGTGGAATGAATATCGATGATACTAAAAAATACTTACTAGGACTATCATCTAGTAAAATTAAAATTATTATTGTAGATGAACTTACATCAGGTTTAAATAATGCCAGAAACATTGGGCTTCGAGTTGCAAGGGGTGACATCGTCATCTTTTTAGATGACGATGTGTTACTTCTTGATACGAGCATCTCTAGTCTTGTTTCCAGATTTAATAATCCCGATGTAAATGTTGTTGGAGCAAAAATAAACCTTGTTTTTGATCACAAAATAGATTCTTGGTTAAATTCAGAATATTATCTAAGATTTTTAGCTCCACAAAGATTTCCTAAATCTTTTTCAATAATTACGCAACCTTTTTTTATTTTTGGTGGTGCTATGGCTGTAAGAAGGGGAATAGTGATATCAAAATTTGATCTCAATCTAGATAGAAATAAAGGAAATTTATTGTCTGGTGGAGATACTGATATTACTCTATTGTTTCAAGATTCGTCCTACATTGACCCCAATTCTGAGGTGTATACGATAGTAAAAAGAGAAAGATATTCATTTTATTTTTTTATAAAAAGATTTTATTGGCAAGGTGTTACAGATTCAGTCTTATATTCCAAACACAAGGTAAGACTCTACGATCATGATGAGTTGTTTATTACAAAAAAATTTATTAAAAACTACATACAATCATTGCTTAAGTTTGATATAAGGCGAGTCATATGTAATCATGCAAGGGTCATAGGATTTTGGATAAAAAACATATTAATATATACTGATATATATGCAAGAATCAATAGAAAAAAACTATAATATTAAAATAGTCAAGATACTACCACTCGAGACAGGTGCACTTAACAGGAATTATAAGATCACGAGTTCGCAAGGTGAATTTTTTCTTAAAGAATATGTGCACCAAGGTGAAGAGGAACTTAAATTAATCCTTACAACCGAAGATTATTTACATCATAAAGGTGTAAATATTATCTCGAATATAAAAAATAGCCAGGGAGAGGCATACACTTTCATCGATAATAAGAGGTATGTGTTGTACAGTTTTATTCACGGAATTCATCCTGTCCGTGATAATCTGTCACTAGATGAGGTTTGCGAATTAGGTAAGTTTCTAGCCAATTTTCATGCTGCTGGGGGAGTAGAGAACATTGACTTACCCAGATTACCAAAAATTAATTTTGAGAGTATTAATTCCGCAAAGTCTATTGATAAAATTGACACCTTGCTTTCTAGTGATTCTGTAAAGAGTAATTTAGATATTCTTGAATTACTCCAAATTAAAAAAGCCCTTATAAAGAATTTTACAGAGATATACAGTATAGAACTTAAAGCTGACTGCATCATACACGGAGACTATCAGGATCAAAATATATTTTACGTCAAAAATAAATTAAAAACTGAAATTTTTGTGTTTGATATAGAAAAGACAAAAATCACTTCAAGGTATATAGAGATATCGAGGTTCATACTTACTGTCTGTTTTGCTAATAAAATTACACCCCATGCGATTAATCTTACAAAAAGTTTTATTTCAGGTTATTCATCAGTATTCGAGATCGATTTTATGATGATAGAAAAGAGTTTGACATACTGGTTCCTAAAAAAGATAAACTCAACTTGGGCTGAGTCAGAATATTTAAAAGATGGGAAAGAGATTATGTTAAACTTCATCAAGAACGATCTTCTATTGTTGAAGCAGTTTGAAAGTAATCAAAATTTTCTCAGTGAAACCTTTAATAAGATTTGTGAATAATATCTAAAATCTGCTTTACAGAATGATCAATTGAGTGATTATTATTTATCCTGATAAAAGGAAACTCGTTAAAGGCCTCAATAACTTTTTTATCTTTTTCTATTCTCTTTGAATCTCTTTTGAAAGTTTCATTATTTCTAGTAGAAATTCTTTCTTCCCTTATATTATCATCCACATCGAGGAAAAAAATAAAATCAGGTTTTCTAAGTGTAATAAATTTTGGAATTTCAATTTCAACATTACGTGCTTTGTTGAAGCTAATTGTTGTGTAGATGTATTTATCAACAACAATGGGTGCTTTAGAAATATTTTTATCGACTATATCAGATAAATGACTTACAGCCATTAAGTAATACAAAGCCCTTGTTTGTGAGGTCATTACCTGGTCCACATACTCTCTTAGAATACTTATTGGTTCTACGGGTGCCTTGTAGTGGTATCCATTAAGTGCTTCCGCTAATTTTTGACTAACTGAAGATTTTCCACTCCCTGAGAGGCCCTCAATTACAATAAAATTGTTTTTCATAGAATATATTATACAATATATAGATGAAACAAAACAAGATAAATATAAAAGTCATTGAAGATTACATAAAGTCTTTGTTTATTGACGATGTTACAGGGCATGATTGGCTTCACATTGATAGAGTGAGAAATGTTGCTTATCACATTGCTCAAACTGAGAAAGTTTCCAGTATGGCGGTCATCGAGGCTTCGTCTCTTCTTCATGAGATATTTGACTACAAGATGCTTTTGTCTAAAGAAAAACCCAGCGAGAGTGACGTTGCCCGACTTTTAAGTGATGCAGGTTTCTTGAAAAAAGATGTGGCAAAGGTAATTTTCATTGTAAATAATTGTTCTTGGAGTAGGGATTATTTTGAAAGAAAAAAGATAAAAGATATTGAAATCCAAATTGTGAAGGATGCAGACAAGCTAGATTCAATTGGGGCAGTTGGAATAGCAAGGACTTTTTTATATGGCTCCGCAAATATTAGGCCAGCGTTTGTACCAAAAGGGTCTGCAAAAGAATTTAAAACTATTGAGGAATACAGGCTAAGTAAATCTGATTCAACAATCCATCACATGATTGAAAGAATGGTAAAAGTTCAGGCAACGTTATATACAACAACAGCAAAACGAATTGGTAAAGAGAGACACGATTTCACTATAAATTTTATCAATCATTTTATTGCTGACTGGTATAGATATGTATAATAATTTAAAATTAAGGTAAATAAAAAAAATGACAAATCATTTTATAATTAATACTGAGGCTGCTATTTATAAAGACGGAAAATGGCTCGTTGGACTCAGATCCAAAAACGAAAGTGAAGCTCCGGGATTACTGTCTTTTATAGGTGGTACAGTTGAACATTCTGATCCTACCACTGATACTTTAGAAAATGCAGTTAGAAGGGAAGTAGAAGAGGAAATTGGTGTTAAAGTAAGGGTTTTAGATTTCGTAAATAACACCTCTTTTGTTTCAAAAAAAGGCAACCATGTCATAAATATTGTTTTTCTTTGTGAAATAACTGAAGGAGAACCTAAAATTTCAAACACAAAAGAAATAGATTTTCTGTTGTGGCTAGCTACAGAAGAAATAGTAAACTATCCAAATGTTCCGAAGTGGTTATGCGAGAGCCTTGCAAAGTAACGTTATTTACTCACTATTTTCTCTTGAGCCGGAAGAGGGATTCGAACCCACGACCTTCGCTTTACAAAAGCGTTGCTCTACCAACTGAGCTATTCCGGCATTATATTTTTATTTAATTTTCAAACTACTTTACCATACTATTCTATTGCATTCCACCAAGACAGCATATTCCGGCATTATATTTTTATTTAATTTCCAAACTACTTTATCATATTCTTTTTCTATCCTAACACACCTACAAACTATTTTCCTCTTCCGTTATCCTGTGTTTTATGGTATTTATTCTTTTTTTATAATCTCCTATGGCTCTAAGGAATTTTGATATTTCTTTCTTTTCCCCTAGTATATGGTTTTTTATTATCTTACTTTTTGTTTCTGTGTATTTAATCTTTAAGAAGTTTATAGATTTTACATATATCTTAAGGAGTATTATGAGGCTTATGTGTTCGTATCTGCGTAATTTTCTTAATAGTACTCCTCTTATATCTTTAAAATAATCTAACTCAAAATTCACTATTTCTTCTATCTGTATCCGCCCATTCCTTAAGAGTATGAGTTTTCTACCTAGCATGCCCATGATGGATACTAAGGATACGAAAAAAATAATTAAAATAGAAGGGATCATAATATTGTTATATTGAGTAACGCTTTACTTCCTTTATCTTCGCCTTAGATTTCTCGAGGAGCTTGCCTACGGTGTCATTCGCACTTTCATCTGTGTTTTTTATGAATGTCTGATGGAGCAGAGTCTTTTCTTTAAAGTAAGTATTTATTTTACCTTCGAGCATTTTCTTTTTTATGTCTTCTGGCTTGTCTACTGCCGCTACTTCCTTTGTAAAGATTTCAGTCATTGTATTTTTCTCTTCTTCACTTATGTCCTGTTCACTGATATATTCTGGCTTCATAGCAACTATGTGCATAGCTATGTCACGTGCAAGGGCAGAGTCTCCACCTTCTAGGCTTACTATTACTCCAGATTTGTTGTTGTGAACATAGCCTCCTAGCACATCTCCTTTGACCTCATATATTTCACCGAGAACTATGTTTTCTCCAGTTTTCTGTATGATTGTATCTACCATTTCTTTTGCAGAACCTTTTACATTTTCAGCTCCTTCTAGAAATGCCTTATCTGTAACGTTTTTAAGTAGTCCCAAAAAGTCTTCATTTCTAGAAACGAAATCAGTCTCACAGTGTAGAGACACAAGCACACCTTTGTCACCATCTATCTTTATAGAAACAGCACCGTCTTTGGCTTCACGGTCCATCTTTTTCATGGCTATGTCGCTACTTGTCTTCTTTAAAATAGCTAAAGCTTTTTTCATATCACCCTCAGCTTCCTCTAACGCACGCTTACATTGCATTATGGAAATACCAGTAGAATCTCTAAGTTCTTTTACTAACTCAGTTGTTATTGTTGATGACATATATTGTTTTTTAGCTTTTTTTAATAGTATTAGATACGCCTGTTTTGTAGGCATCTCTAAGAGATAACGCAAAGAATTTAATGGAAGGTATAACACCGTCATTTCCTACGATAGGGTAATCTATACCTAGTATGTTTGAGTCAGAGTTTACAAGAGATATAACAGGAACATCAGACTTTCTAGCTTCTGTGGCTGCTATGTGTTCTTTTTTAGCATCTATGATAAAAAGGGCATCTGGAGTTTTCTTTAAACCAAGTAATCCAGAGTAATATCTAGAAAGCTTTTCCATTTTCTTTGCTAAGACAACTCTTTCTTTTTTTGTATATTTCTCAAGGTCACCAGCAGCACTGTCTTTATGGTAGTTTTCTAGTTCTGCAATTCTTTTCTTTATTTCTGTGAAGTTAGACAATGTACCCCCGATCCATCTTTCTGTAACATAGGGCATGTTTACTGATTCTGCCATTTCTTTTATGGTGTTTTTTGCCTCAGGCTTTGTTCCAACAAAGAGTACTGTTTTTCCCTCTTTTCCTAGAGATTCTACAAATTTCTTTGCAGTATCTAGCATTTCGCTTGTCTTTTCGAGGTTTATGATATCACCCTTGTTTTTAGTGGCATATATATATGGAGACACAGAAGGGTGTCTTCTGGTCTTGCTGTAGCCATAATGAACTCCAGCTTTGAACATTTGTTCTACAACTGTATCCTTATTTCCTGTTTGTGCAGGTATATCTTTAACTTTTTCATCTTTTTGCATATGTTCTAATATATCAGAAAGGTGCCATTTTTGCAAATATTTATTACCCGTGGTAGCATTATAGGGTGAATTTAAATATCTTTATAAAAGAGATGTCTTCTTCTCTCAAAGTGTGTTGTTGTAAGCCCTATAAAATATAGAAGGCTGATTTTTGAACTGTAAAATACTCATATAAATAATTACAATCTGAACATTAGCCTTTTAAAAGGTTAATGTTTTATGCATATAGATATATTAGGAAAGAAACTTTTAACAATTGTAGCTCATCCAGATGATGAGAGCTTTTTAGCCGCTGGGACACTCTATGCTAATAAATTACAAGGTGGTTCAAACTATCTCATCTGTGCTTCAAAAGGGGAACGAGGTTACTCATACATGGAGACTTCTGTGTCTACAGAGGAGATGAAAGAACTCAGGAGAAAAGAATTTTTAGATGCGAGTAGTTACGTAGGGGTAGACGCAGTCTCTATTCTTGATTTTAGAGATGGGGAGCTGTCTTCATCTGTGGAGTATTTAGAAAAAGAAGTAAAAGAATTTGCAGATTCTAGAGATTTTGATTTTGTGTTAAGTTTTGGTCCTGATGGGTATACGGGGCACACGGATCATGTAGCTGTATATCATGTGGCAAAAGATATTGCCAATATGTATAAAGTTCCTCTTGTAAAGTTTTCCAAGCTTCCGAAAGGCGTGTGTAAAAACATGGATACGTATCTTGCCACAAAGAGATTAAATGGCACCTATGACGATCGTTGTCCTCTTTCTCAGAAACCAGACATACATATCAAGATAGACCCTGCAGTAAAGTTTAAGGCGCTTTCTTTTCATAAAAGTCAGTTTAAAGGGCTTGATCCGTATAATGTCTTTCCAAAAGATGTGGCAGAACATTTCCTAAGTAACGAGTATTTTCATCTCTCGGAAAACTAAATTGTAGACGTCCGACGTCTACAACCTTTTGACCAAAAGGTATATTTGCTGTAACATGAGCTTATGAGACAATCTAAACTTTTTACAAGAACTAGGAAAGAAGCTCCAGCGGACGAAGTATCTAAAAATGCTGAGCTCCTCATTCGTGGGGGTTTTATAAATAAAGAAATGGCAGGGGTGTATGATTATCTACCACTCGGCTTGATCGTCTTAGAAAAAATACAAAATATAATTCGTGAAGAAATGAATAGTATCGGTGGGCAAGAAATATTCATGAGTTCATTACAAAAAAAAGAAATCTGGGAGAGGACTGACAGATGGAGTGATGACAAAGTGGATGTTTGGTTTAAAACTAATTTGAAAAATGAAATAGACAATAAAGATACTCAGCCTAAAGAAATAGGCCTCGCATTTACACACGAAGAACCCGTTTCAAACATGCTCGGACAATTCGTCTCATCATATCGAGACCTACCTTTTTCTGTGTATCAATTTCAAAATAAATTTAGAAATGAAACTAGGGCAAGGTCAGGTATTATGCGGACTAGAGAGTTTATTATGAAAGATTTGTATTCATTTGCTACAGATGAAATAGAGCATAATAAATTTTATGAGCAAGCTAAAGAGGCGTATAGGAAGATATTTAAGCGTGTGGGTATAGGACACTTAACTTATGTAACATTTGCTTCCGGAGGTGTCTTCTCAAAGTTTTCTCATGAGTTTCAAACTATCTCAAGTTCTGGTGAAGACACTATATATGTAGATGAAAACAAGGGTATAGCAATCAATAAAGAAGTTTTAACCGATGAAGTGCTTGAAAGTTTGGGTGTTTCTAGGGCTGATTTAGTAGAAAATAAATCTATAGAAGTAGGGAATATCTTTACTTTGGGTACAAAGTTTTCAGATCCATATTTAACTTTTCAAAATGATAAAGGAGATAAATTGCCTGTGTTTATGGGTAGCTATGGAATAGGCCCAGGGCGAGTCATGGGCACCGTGGTGGAGACTTTGTCTGATGATAAGGGTATCATATGGCCCGAGACTATCGCTCCATTTAAAGTACACTTACTTTCTCTTGGAGATGATGAGAGTGTGAGGGCAGAGGCGAACAAGGTCTATGATAAATTAGTAGAAAGTAACATCGAAGTCTTGTTTGATGATCGCCCTCTAATATCTCCTGGAGAAAAGTTTGCTGATGCTGATCTTCTCGGCATGCCTTATCGTGCAGTAGTGTCACAAAGAAGTATGAAAGAAAATGGCATAGAACTAAAAAAGCGTACAGATGAAAAAGGCAATATTGTTTCTCTTGATGAATTAATAAAAATGTTAAAGGGAGAAGAGAAAATCTAGTTTTTGTAATGTTATGTTTGATAAAATCTATAAATTAATTTCAAATGATATAGGTATAGACTTAGGTACTTCAAATACTTTAGTGTATTTAAAGGGTCACGGTATCGTGATAAACGAGCCTTCAGTTGTAGCCGTCAATACAAAGACAAACCAGATTCTCGCTGTGGGTATGAAAGCTAAAGAAATGATCGGAAGAACTCCAGGACACATTAAAGCTATTCGACCTCTTGTCGATGGAGTTATTTCTGATTTTGAAGTTACCGAAGAAATGCTCTCATACCTCATAAATAAAGCAGACAAAATGTATAAAAAGATTGCACGACCACGAGTGGTGATAGGTGTGCCGTCTGGAATTACAAATGTTGAAACACGTGCTGTGTATGATGCAGCACGCTCGGCTGGTGCACGCGAAGTTTTCCTTGTAGAGGAACCTATGGCTGCAGCTATAGGTGTGAGGCTTCCCATAAAAGATCCAGTTGGATCTATGATCATAGACATTGGTGGAGGTACTACTGACATCGCAGTCATATCACTCGGAGGAATCGTGCGATCTAGAAATTTAAAAATAGCGGGAGATAGACTAAATAATGACATCATTGCATACATGCGAGATGAATTTAAAATACTTATTGGTGAGCGTACAGCTGAAATGGTGAAAATAGCTATTGGGTCAGTCTTACCTTCTGAACACATAGAGAGTCAGGTGCACGGGCGTGATCTTCTCACAGGATTACCTAGAGCTGTTGTTGTCACTGACTCAGACATTCGTGAAGCATTTGGTCTATCTATAAAAGGACTTGTAGATGGAGTGAAAGACATGCTAGAAACAATACCTCCTGAAATTTTGTCCGACATTATGCGTACGGGCATAACTTTATCTGGCGGTGGTGCGCTCATCCCTGGACTCGGAGAGCTTTTGCAAAGAGTATTAAAAATTCCTGTGTATGTCGTCGAAGACCCACTCTCGGCTGTTGCGAGAGGTACAGGAGTCATACTCGACGACTTAGAAACTTATAAAGACGTACTTATTGGGAATCAAGATGAGCTACCTCCTCGATAAAAAAAATAAAAAAAGAAAAATAATACAAATTACATTTGGAATAATTATTTTCCTAATTTTTTTCTATTTCAGATCTCCTGTTTTCAATGCTCTTTCATATGCCACAAATAAAATTTTCTATCCTGTATTGCATTCAAGTAATTTTGTCTCTCAAAAAGTTAAAAGTATAAGTGTTTTTTTTAGATCTAAAAATTATTTAAATTTAGAAAATGCGGATTTGCAATCAAGGCTTACGCACAATGAAAACTTAATGGTAAATTACAATGCTGTTGTGGCAGAGAATAATCAGCTAAAAGAAATATTGGGGCGAAAAGGAGAGAGGAGCCTAATCTTGGGTGCTATTTTATCTAAACCAAATAAAAGCTCTTATGATACTCTTGTCGTTGATGTTGGAGTAGATGAAGGTATAAAAGTGGGTGATAAAGTCTTTGCTTCAGGTGTGATACCCATAGGTAGAGTAGTAGACGTATATACTCGTTCTTCAAAAGTAGTTTTGTTTTCTAATTCAAGGGAGAGTACAGAGGTCGTGGTGGGGAGTTCGGGTGTTTTTATGGAGATGATAGGAAGAGGTGGTGGAAACTTTGAAATCTTAGCACCTAGAGACTTTGTTTTAGAAAAGGGTGCAGAAGTAGTCCTCCCTGGTATTAATCCGTATGTAGTAGCTGTCGTCGACAGTGTTATTTCTGATGTGCGTGACTCATCACAGAAAGTACTTCTCATAACACCTGTAAATATAAACGAGTTAAAATTTGTAGAATTAGAGAAATAAAATTATTACTTTTTTAAAAATATGGAATTTAAAATTGAGAAAAAAATAGAAAATTCTCTAGGTCGTGCTGGCGTCATCACAACTTCTCATGGAGTATTTCATACTCCTGTATTCGTGCCTGTAGCGACAAAGGCAAGTATAAAAGCACTTACTCCCGAGCAGGTGAGAGACATAGGTGCAGAAATAGTACTTGGTAATACATACCATTTATATCTACAACCAGGGGATGGTGTCGTGCGTAATGCAGGTGGTATAGGGAAATTTATGAATTGGACTGGTCCGACTATTACTGACTCTGGAGGATTCCAAGTATTTTCTTTGGGGGCTGCATACGGTAAAGAAATTTCTAAGGTTACAAAAATAACTGATCCATCTCTTTTAATACCAGAGCGTTTTGATGACAGCCTTGCGCCACGCTTAGCTAAGATAGGTAATGACGGTGTGTCTTTTAAATCTCACCTAGACGGATCAGTGCATTATATAACTCCAGAGAAGTCTATAGAGATTCAGCATAATTTAGGGGCGGATATTATTTTTGCTTTTGATGAATGCACTTCGCCGTCTGAGGATTTGAAATATCAAGAAGAAGCACTCGAGCGAACACACAGGTGGGCAGAGAGAAGTTTAATTGAGCACAAGAAGTTAAATATAGAAAATAAAATTTCTTTATTTGGCATCGTTCAAGGTGGCCGAGATGAGGGTCTAAGAAAGAAGTCAGCTGAATTTATAAAAAACTTAGATTTTGACGGTTTTGGTATTGGTGGATCTTTTGCGAAAGAGGATATGTCTACTGCAGTAAAATGGGTAAATGAAATACTTCCTGAAGAAAAACCTCGGCACTTGCTCGGTATCGGCGAGCCGGAGGATTTATTTATGGGAGTAGAAAACGGAGTAGACATGTTTGACTGTGTAGCTCCCACAAGGTCTGCAAGAAATGGATCTGTGTATACAAGACATGGAAAGATAAATATTTTAAATGCAAAATTCAGGGAAGACTTTTCTAAGATAGACGAACAGTGTGAGTGTTATACATGTAAAAATTATACAAATGCATACTTGTCGCATCTTTTCCATGGGAAGGAGATGCTGGGCTCAACACTTGCCACTATTCACAATCTTTATTTTATTGTAAATTTGGTGAAGCAAATCCGTCAGTCTATCTTAGACGAAAAGTTCTATGAGTTTAAAGATGCATTTTTACGAGATTATCAACAAAAATAGCTTTACATTTGTCGAGTAATTGTTATACTTTCTTTTATTAAATGGCGACCAAAAAAACAAAAAAACAGGGGAAGAATTGGAGCAAATTCTGGAAGCTCGGAGTGAGTGAATTCAACACGCAGTTTTTTGGCGTGAACAAAGACGGGGAGCTCACAGCCACAGAAGGTAACCATGTCTACAACCTAAATGACCTCGCTCAAAAGTACAGTACACCACTATCCATTATTTTCCCATTTGTTATCGAAGACAGACTTAAGGATCTCATCGGGTACTTTCAAGCATATATAAAGATTTACGGATATAAAGGGAAATTCTTTTACCACTTTCCAATGAAGGTAAATCAAAACAAGGAATTTATCCTTCCTGTGCTTTCCGAGGGTGCTAACCTTGAGGTTACTTCAGCAAACGAGCTATGGCTTGTGAAGAAGCTTTGGGAAGGAGAGAAGTTTAATAATAAAATCCGTGTATTTTGTAATGGTCCTAAAACAGATCAATATCTCGACCTAGTAGAAGAGCTTCGTGGGAAGGGTATGAACATCGTGCCTATCATAGAGTCAATGGAAGAAGTTGAGAGAGTTTCAAAATACAAAGGAGATGTGGGTGTGCGTGTGGACATGGAAATAAAGGCAGACACACACTGGGACAAAAAGTTTGACCGTTTTGGTCTGTCTGAAAAGGATGTACTCGATCTCGGCAAAATGAAGAATATAAAGATTTTGCATTACCACCTCGGCTCACAAATAAAAACTCAAAAAAGTATTTTAGATGGAGTAAAGCATGCCTTTGGCATATACGCTGAACTCCAAAAGACTCATCCGTCACTCGACACACTCGACATAGGAGGAGGTTTTGGTATTCCTTATGAAAAGAAAAAGTTTTATACAGCAAAAGTTGTGTCTAGTAATATAATTAAAACTTTAAAAAATTTATCAGATAAGGCTGGTATCAAGCACCCAAACATTGCTATAGAGTGGGGTCAGTATGTAGTCGCACCTGCACAGGTGACTATATACAAAGTCATATCTGAGAAGCCTATACCTAAAGCAAATGCAAAAGCTTGGTATATAGTAGACGGATCTTTTATGAATGATCTCAAAGACACATGGGCTATAAAACAAAAATGGCATACAATACCTGTCAACAACATGCATAGTCCTCTTAAGACCGTGTGGCTTGCAGGGAGTACTTGTGACTCAGATGACAAATACACAGCAGGAGGAAATTATATTTTACTTCCTAAACTACATCCTGAAAGAGAGACACAATTTTTAGCAATCCTCGACACAGGTGCATACCAAGACGGACTGTCTTCACATCATTGCCTACTTTCTAATCCTATGAAAATAGTTGTGCAAGATGGTACTGAAAAGATCGTGAGAAAGAGAGAGACGGCTGAGTCTATAGGTAAACTCTTTGGCTGGAATGGAGATCATAAATAATATCTTTCATAAGAAAAAGTTTCTAGTTGTTTTTTTATTTTCCGCTATTTTTTTAGTAGTTTTTTTCTTCCATAATTCTTATTTGTCTGATCATAAGACTACAGATATAACTGCTGTGAAAATAGGCGGTGTGAAAGTTTTAGTAGATGTAGCAATAACAAAGGAGGAGCACAACATGGGCTTGTCTTTCCGTACTAGCTTATCAGAAAATCAAGGTATGCTTTTTGTTTTTGAGTATCCTGATACATACGGATTTTGGATGAAAGATATGAATTTCCCTATAGATATGATTTGGATTAGTGAAGATAAAAAAATAGTTTCTATTAGAGAAAATGCATTACCAGAATCATACCCAGAAAGTTATAGTCCAAAAGACAAATCAAAATATGTGCTAGAGGTTGCGGCAGGTTTTTCAGATAAAAATAATCTAAAAGAGGGGGATCAGGTCACATTTACATATTAGTGTTTTGTGGTATAATGTTTGTGTTTTGTGCTGGATGGCTACTCCGACGCAAGTCGGGGAGGAAAGTCCGAACACAACGATCCTCGAAAGAGGTGGGAATGGTAGCGGGTAACACCCGTGTATGGTGACATATAGGTGCGAGCAGAGACGTCATGTAGCGAAAGCTACATGATACCCAGAAATGGGTAAGTCTTCGTATAAGTTTGGGGCTTGCCCTAAGCTAAGTCGAAGGGTGAAACGGCTAAACCCTTACCTTTGTGCAAGATCGTGTCTTGGTTTATTCCAAGAAGAATCGCTTGAGCCTCTTGGTAACATGAGGCCTAGATAAATTGTCATTACTCTGCGCAAGCAGAATACAAAACTCGGCTTATAGGCACAAAACACTACATGAAAAATCCTCTCTTATGAGAGGATTTTTCTATTGCTTGCAATTTGTGTATTAGTGTGATACAATGTATATGTGAGGGTGAGGTAAAACTTACACTTAAATCGTAAACAACATAAGTGCCGCAAAAAACACCGCAAGGTGTTTTTTGTTTTTATTTTAGAGTTTACTTTCGGAGGGTACGAATTCATGAAGGTTTACTTTTGTGCTATAATATAGCTAAATATGAAGAAAATATTTAGTAAAAGGAGATTATACTTGAGTAAAAAAATAAAAATAATTTTAATGATATTTACTATCGCAGTGGGGGGCTTTTTTATTTTTTATTACTATGGGTTTAGTCCAAGCTTGCTTACTAAACTTTCTTTCTATCAAAATTTAGCTAATCCGTATGTTCGTATCGTACGAGTACAAGAAGGTCTTCGTAAAGAGCAGGTAGCGGATCTCATGGCTGAAAAGTTAGACTGGACCGAAGCTGAAAAAAATAATTTCATAAATATTCATCTCGCCCTAAATACTGAGGACTTAGAAGGAAGGTATTTCCCTAAAACCTACCTCATCGACAAAGACGAAAGCCCAGCTGATGTCACCACTCTCATGTTTGATGAGTTTGACAAGCAAACAGAAAAGATAAAGAAACAAAAATCTAAAGAACTCATCAACGAAGATACAATAGTTAAAATTGCTTCGATCATCCAGAGAGAGTCCAATGGTAAAAAGGATATGAAATTAATCTCAGGGATTATTTGGAATCGTATTTTTAATGGTATGAAGTTGCAAATAGATGCTACTCTACAGTATGCAAAGGGGACTGAGGAAGATGGATGGTGGCAGAAAGTTGATCCAGAAGATAAAAATATTAAATCAGCTTACAATACATACATCCATGGAGGATTTCCACCAGGTGCTATAGCAAACCCAGGACTTGCTGCTATCGAAGCTGCTTATAATCCAGATAAAACAAGTTGTTTATTTTATCTACATGATAGAAATAAACAAATACACTGCTCTAAAACATATGAAGATCATAAAAAAAATATAGATATTTATTATTAGATGTATATGTTTTTTTATTAAACTATATTCCTGTCGCGTTCATCATAGCTTTAGTTTTGTTTCCAATAAGTCCGTCAGGGACTAAGCCTTTGTTTTTCTGCCATGTCTTTATTACGGCAATTGTCCTTGGCCCTAATATGCCGTCAATTATTAATCCTAATTTTAGGTTTGCATTCAAGAATCTTTGCAGCTCTTTGACTGCTTCACCACGACTACCATTTTTTAGTAAAGCTGTACCAAAGTTATATTTACCATTATTGACTGAGTTTCCTGTGCATGTTTTACCTGTTGTTGTACTAAATCCAGTATTTCCAATACATCCAGAAAAATTATTAACAGGATCGGTATTAATAGAGTAAGCAACTTTTCCGTTTTTAATGTTATTTTTATTACTTCCACCTCCACCTCCTCCACCGCTAGATCCACTATTACTTACTCCACTACCTCCAGAGGTATTTTCATTTACAGCTACGAAGCTAATTGTAATAGGATCAGAGTACGTATTTTGATCATCAAAAGTAAAAACAGAATAATAGTAAAGTGTTCCACTAGTTACAGCTGTGTCATGGTAGCTAGTGCTGCTGCAAGGTAGTTCAGTAATCAGTATACCTGCATCAGGTGTCTGTATGAATCCGGATATATTTCTGTATATTTTTATACTTTGACACAAATCATAGTTAATAGAATCCCAAGATAAGTTTATTGATCCAGGACTTGCACGTAAGTTGGTTGGGGCAGGTGGTTTGGTTAAACGGTTTAATGTGGTAAATGTTTGGTCTGGTGATGTACTTTTGTTGCCATTCGAGTCTTTACTGGTTATGCGATAGTGGTAAGTAGTTCCAGGGGTTAATTCTGTGAGGTTGATTTTGTGATTTGTATCATTGTTCATGATAGATTTATTTTTACCATAGTTCGTACTTGTGCCGTATTCTATAAAACTATCAGTGGGTTTATCAGTTGTCCAAGAAGTCATAGCTACTACTCTCTGTGGATTAGTTGTTATGTTTGTTATGATTGGATTAGGGATGATCGAAGTTATAGGAGCTGGGGGAGTAGAGATTGAGTAGTTGCCGAAAGATCCCTTAGGCACTATTAAAAAACCATTAAATTCATTTGAGGTGTGTGTTAATGTAGGAAGATTAGCTAAATCAGTAGTAGTTGTTGGTATTACTGTACTTGGGTTATATCCCACTATTTGCTGGGTGGTGGTTAGATTTAATGGTAAGTTTATATTTGATCCATTAAAAGTAAAGCTAGTATAAGGTGAGAATGTTTGTCCTGGTCCACCTTTTATGTTTTGTATATCATATATCTCGTATTCTTGGTTTTGAGTTAGACCGAGGCATGATGGGTTGAAGCTATAAGTATTCTTTGAGCTATCATAATTATAAATAAATACTTTCTTCCATTCGCTACCGTATTCATTTGAGGGTAAACAAACTTCTTTTTGGCCAGATGTTGGTGGTGTGGATTGTATACCGTTAACTCTTAGATTCTTTGCTGGTCCATATGTGCCCCAAGTGAGTTCGTAATTGCCTAAAACTTGAACAGTAGAGTCTGAGTCTATGCTGTACCAGCTGTCTTTTCCGTATGCGTAATTATTCCTTAAGGTAGTTTTGGTTACTTTGCCCGTACTACCACCATACATAGAGTCATGATCATCAATCTGTAAGTTATTCTCTATTAAAAATCCTCCTAGTGGTCCAGCGTTCGTTGTTCCGTATATTTGCATACCAGCTGAGAATCCACCCATAAGTATGTTGTCACGGATACTTTTAGTTTTAGTAGGATCTACTGTGCTGTTCTGTGAGTAAATGTTGTGACCGTGGCCTCTCTGTGGAGAAATCCAGCCATTATGATACATAATATTGCCATAGATTTCTGTGTTCGTTGCTCCATTCCATGCACTTATTCCACTTCCTGCATTTTGAACTAATATATTAATAAATTTACTATTTGGAGCAAATATATCTAATGCACCTGGCATCAGAGAATTTGCAAAATGTGCTCCAGTTTGGTTTCTACCTTTTGGTGTTACCCTGGGAAGTTTAGTGTTCGTAATTTCAAAATTTCTAAACATCACATATGATCCATGTACTGATAGTGTAGGTTGATCAGATTCAGCAAGTGCTCCAGCATTATGGGCTACTATGGGTGTCGTGGCGCTAGAGCTACTGTTCTGTCCACGGTAGCATGTCGTATAACCGTTATTATAGTTAAAAATTCTCAATACCTCATCATCAACTACTAGGTTGGATTGTGTAGGTAGGCTAGTACCAAATGAAAACTTACATGGTACTGTAGTATTTCTGTCTATGCCAGATATTGCATCCATGCTCTCCATGAGTTTATAGCTTATATTGCTGTCTAAGATAGCCCATTCTCCAGGAGCTGATTTGACTGTGATTAAATTATCAGGGGATCCACTAAGATAGCTAAAAAATCTACCAGTGTATTTACCACCTTTTAGGCAGAGAGTTTTGCCTGCTGTTATTACAGAGGTTTTTGTTAATGCTGTTTGTAGATCCCATGGTGAAGTTGAAGATCCTAAGTTATTAGATGTGCCTGTGTTGCTTGCATAATAGTCACAGCTAGTTAGTGCTTGAGCTATTGGTACTGGTGATACAGTTCTGATAATATTAGTAGTTAATCCTGTTAATGTAACGATACCTACTAAGACAACCATCCTTGAAAAAATTAAATTATTTTTCATAAAAATATTACTAATTTATTATTAATTAGTAATATTGTATCATATTTACATATTGAAAAGGAGAACAATAAGGATGTTTTTTATTATATTTTTTCTATAAATTCACTTATATTTTCTTGTGTTTTGAGAGGTATTGTCACATAAAATACTGTACCTTCGTTTACCTTAGACTCAAAACGTATAGTACCCTTATGGGCCATAACATATTGCTTGCATGCATATAGGCCTATACCACTACCGGTCTGAAGCCTTTTTCTTGCATTTGATGCACGGAAGAATTCCTCGAATATCTTAGGTTGTTCGGACTCTGGTATACCTATACCGTTATCACTTAGCTTTATTTTTAAGTTTTCGTCATCGTTTGTTATATCAAGGGTGATAACTTTTTTATCACTTAGAGAATATTGTATAGCATTTTCAAAAAGATTTTCTAGTATTATCCTTAGTCTTAGTATATCTACTTCGACCTCTTTTTTATTATTTAAAGTTATATGGGAAATGACTTGTATTCCTTTCTTGTTTCCTTGTACTGTGTATGCTTTTATTATTTCGTTAAAAATTTTCTCGATTTTTTCTAGTGGTAGCCATGCAAGAGAAAGAGAGAGCTTATTCATATCGAGGAGGCTTATATCAAGTAGGTTTACAGAGTGTGTGACAGTAGTGTGTATGGAGTCTAATACTACTTCGAGGTTGGTCTTGTCTTCAAGTGCCATACTGTTGCCGTATTTTTGTATCATGAGTTGTATAGCCCAGCCTGTGGAAGTGAGCCCAGTGCGCATTTCATGAGTGATGAGAGCTATAGCTTCATTACGTACAGCATTACTTTTCTCTAATAGTTTGGTTTTATTTATTTCTATTACAGCTATAGATATTAAAAGACCTATAAATGAAGATATGGTAACGATGAGGTCGCCATTCATATTTCCTATGATCTCTAAATGCATAGAACATATCAAAAAACCTAAAACACCACCTACTACCATACCAAGAATATTTGAAGCCAGATGTTCTATTATATCTTTCATTTTGTTTAAATTAAATCTAATTAATAAATAGTATACTATATGTAAGAGTGCAATATATAGTTTTTAGTATTTTTATGTTGATAACTTTATTGCTTATTAGATATGCTTAAATTATAATTGTATTATTAGTAATAAAGGTTTATATATAATTCTATGATGAAAAGTATGCATCCATTGGTTATGGGTTATCCACTAGACGTTTTGCTTATGCTTGTCTCTGGAGTGTTTTATCTTGTTTGTGCATTGTATGTTTTAAAGATAAAGAAAGAAGATAGAAGTGAGCTTGTAAATGCATTATTTGCTTTCCTTACGTACCAAGCTGTCGGTATGTTTTTCATGGGTTTGCAAATGAATACCATGGAAGCAGTCTATGGTCGTATCGCAGCACTTTCTGTACTTATCGGGGCAGCGTATATGCTTAAGTTTCCATTTAGTAGATTCTCAGCATCTACTAGGAAGATCACATTCATGCTTAGTTTGATTGTTTCTTTCTTAATTTTTGGATGGTTCATTCAAAATCCAATGAGAGAAATGAAACTTTTTCATTTTATGCTTTGGTATGACATAGTGGTAAATGGTCTTGTGGTGGGTGGAGCGATCATTTTATTTGGTTTAAGAAATAGTGGTTTTTATAGGACAAAGGCGCTCGGCGGTGGTTCTGGAGTTGTGAGTTGCTGCGTGGTAGCTAATGTCTCAATGCTCGGAGGATTTATGCTTGTTAGTTCATTCTTCCAATTCTTAGCCCCTGTGCTTATCTTGGCGGTACTTATCATGGGCAAGAAAGGAAGTAGCCAATCTGTATAATTGTATGTCTGATAATCAAGAATTAAATCTAAATAGTAAAAAGATATATATCGTTGAAGATGATGTATTTTTAGGTCAAATACTCTCGCAGAGGATAGCTGCAGAAACTACAAGTTTAACACTTTTTAAAAATGGGGAAGATGCCCTCGCTGCTATAATACAAAATGTTCCTGATATAGTAGTACTAGACATATTTCTTCCAGGGATGGATGGTTTTAAGGTGCTAGAAAATATGAAGCTAAATGATAATACTAAGAGTATACCAGTTCTTGTAGTTTCTAATGCTAATGAAGCTGACAAAGCTAAGTCTATGGGAGTCGAGTTTCTTTTAAAGGCTTTGACTACTCCTGATGAGATTGTGGAGAAAGTAAAAAGTATGCTTGGATAAGGTCAATTGCTACTACTTATAGAAAAAGTTAAAGACTATGCTTATTTCTAAGCCTTTTTGTTTTCGCCGATGGAGTTCATACTAGTTGAAAACTGATACATCACAGAACGAACTTATCTTAGTATTTTTGGTAAAAATCTGCCAGTTCGCTCCATGTATTCCTTGTACTCAGGAAATTTGTTGCACATAAATTTTTCTTCACTTAAAGAAGTAATTACACCAAAAATAAAAACTAAAATCCAAAGTGTGATGGTAATTGGGTGTAAAAATACCAAAGTTAAACCTAAATAAGATATTATAATAGAAATAAAAATTGGGTGGCGAAAATATTTGTATGGTCCCGTGGTGGCTAAATATCTTTGCTTTTTTTTAGATCTTGCGAACCAAAAGTCATCACTATTAACCCAACCGAGGTTATTAAATGAAATTTTTCCCAAAATGGAACCGCCTATGTAAAGAGTTAATCCAAGAACAATTAAGGGGATATTATAAGAAAAAAGAAAATCTAATTTGAAAACTAGATACAATATAATTGCTAATGGCAAGATTGTTGTCTCAAATGAGCCAAAGCTTATCTTTTTTCTTTTACACCAACTATAAAAAAACATAAATAATACATCTACTGTATAAAGTATAAGTGTGAGTGATTGGATAGCATGAAAGTTTGTCATAATATTTCGCAAAATCGCTCCGCATTTCTAATTTCGCCGATGTTTCTTTGGGTGGACTTAGAATACCATTTTTGGAACAAGTTTGCTAGAGATTGTGATTACTTGGTGCATATCTTAAAGGAGTTTCAGGCAGACAACGAGGAGACCAAATTATCAGCTTCTTCCAAGAAAGCCCTGTCTCGTGGAACAATATAATATTTTCCTTCGTTGTTTAATGCTTGGCTTTCAGTTAAAGCCTTTAGTGCTTCATCGTAAGTTAGCCATATACCCTCAAAACCATTTCTTTTTTCACTTTCTGTAAATTCTGGTATTCCTTTTTCGCCTTTAATTTTCGCTAGATAACAATACGAAGTCTGCTTTAGATTTCTAGGATTAAGTAATTTTCTATATTCAACGATAATACCAATTTCATTTATAACTTCAACATCACAGCCTATTTCTTCCAGACACTCACGTTTAAGAGCGATAATTTTTTCTTCTCCTTTCTCTATACCACCTCCAGGCAATTTATAATAATTTTTCTCAGTTACATGAAGAAGTGCAATTTTTCCATCTTCATCAACAACAATAGCTCTTACTGCTTCACGGACAGGATAGCTTTTAACTTCTTCTTCAGAGACGTTTTCTGGGTTAATTAATTTAAGTAGTTTCATAATTATTTTGAATTAAGTAAATCTTGAGCTGTAATTTCTTGCCTACCGTCTCTTACTAAATGCCCATCCATACCTCTGTCAGCATAATTTACCCAGAAACTCGTTATCTTAGCTCCCCACATTCTTTGAGGACTATTGCCTGTGTAGTAAGTAAGTTCTAGCGGTTCTGAACCCTCTTTGATACGAAAAGAATTGTGTATAACCAATGCCTCTTCTAATTCTTTTCCACTGAGTTCGTGTGCATTGTCGGCTTTCATATAAACACCACCTCGTTCTATTCGGTCATACAAAGCAACAAATATCTGCCCTGTTCGGGTAATATTTTTTGAATGAATTGAGTCTGGATGAGAACCCCAATAAATGTATTCAAATTTTGGGTCATAAATAAAACGGAGGGGGCTGTTGTGAGGAGAACCATCTTCATTAACCGTAGCTATGGAAATATGCCTAGAAGTAGTAATAAGCTCCTTTGCCCTTTTTATTTTATTTTCTAATTCCTCGGTCATTGAGTTATTTTAACATCTTTACTTTACCTTACCAATAACGAAGCTTTTTGTAGTCAGACATTCCAAAAACGTCAAATCTCATCCTTATTTCACAATAGTCGTTTACCAGAAAAAACGGTCAGACGTAGGGTAGGTCGTTTTTTAGCTTAAACGGGCTTAGAACTTAAAATCATCCAATTATACTAGGGTAATTTAATTGTCTTATTTATCCAGGTCTTGACCAAAAGTAATATCTCCAAATTCAGGGTTAAATTCCACAGTTCCTAAATCTGTTTCTATTTTAGTTTTACCCCCTACTGACATTTCTTTATCAACATTTAATTTAATGCCGGTTATATTACCTCCAGCTTGTGAATTTTTAATAGATATATCAACAGGTTTTTCAAAAATCTTTTGAATGGTCTCGTTAGATGTATCGCCCTCCAAACCAGTTATATTACCCCCTGCTACAACATTATCAATTAAAATCTTCAGTCCCGATTCAATATTGCTAATATCTTTTCCACTTAATTTATCATCAATAGCTATAACTAAATCTAAAACTTTATCTAGTGTGAGTTTCTGACGTTCAACTTCTATTGCGTCAGCAGATCCAGTCAAAACTCCATATAAAGCATCAAGGTTAGGGAATAGCCCCAAGAATTTTTCAATAGCATTTTTATTGCGAATAGATTTTTCTCTCTTTTCAAGCTCATCCTCAATTTGTGATTTTACGTCCTCCTTGTTCATATGCTATTGCAACTTTTTCAATTTTGCGTTAAGTTCTTTGAATAATTTTCTAAAATTGGCTTTGGTGGTAGGATTTGTTGGAACTTGTTTTTTTATAATCAATAATTGGCTTATAGCAAAATTCAATTTTGATTTCAGTTTATTTGGTTCACTTTTCACACTATCATAACTTCCTACGCCGAAAGCAGTATCACAAATAACTTTTTGGTCATTAGGTATAATTAATTCCTCAGTTTCTACTTCCAACCCAAGAAGGTCTTTATATGTAAAGATTCTATTTTCCACATATCCAGTAAAATCTTTTACATAATTAGCTTGTGAAGTTTGTCCTGGTTTATCCCCATCAAGCACAAGAAGAAAACTTTTTCCCCAAGAAAGATAGAGCCGAATAATATCTGAATGAGTATCTCTTCCCGCACCTGGGTAAAAATTAAATCCCTCGTTTCCCTTTAATATCACTTCATTAAAATATTTAAACGTATACCAATCATATTTACCCTCAGTAATAATAATATCGGGTATTGGTTCAATTGCACTCGGTGCATAGTCTAAACTATCAAGTATGGGTTGGTAATAAAGATACTGAGTTTTTCCTGTTTGAGTAGCAACATACTTATAATATTTCTCAGCACTTATGTTTGCCCCATCATCGTCAGTCATACTCCCTTCAAGGTTTGCATCAGAGATTGATTCATTAATTACAACATATGCCCCAGAGAGCCAAAGAGGATTAATCATATGATGGCTGTGAGTAGAATAAATTACCATTGATTTATCACTAAGTTGTCCTATTGCGTCAAGAATCTTTGTTTGTGCAGAAGAATGTAGATTTGATGCAGGTTCGTCAAGTAAAAATAATATATTAGCTGTTCGGTTTTTTCTAAATTCTGTGAAAATTAGGAATGAAAAAAACCACTTACAGCCCTTACTGCGTTCGTTTATAGAAAACTCTTTACCCGAATCTGTTTTAATCTTAAACGATACATCTAACTTATCATAATTTGGAGTGCATATGAGTTTAATTTCTTTAAAATTAAGACGTTCGTTTTTCTTTCCTGTGCTTTTTTCTTCTTTAAAAAGTTCTTTCCACGCTACAGTAATTTTTTTATCTAATAATTTTTCCATAGCTGAAATTCTTTGTCTTGCTGTATCGTTATCACTATCCCATTGGTTTGCGACAAATTCTTGGAAAGAAATAAATTCGGGATTTACTGTTTTTAAAATATCATCTAAAACCAGTTGCCATTCGTTGTTCTTCTTTTCTTCTTCGGTAAATATTATGGGTGGAGGAACTGAACCGTCTACGGGTGCTTGAACTGGGGTAGGATTTTTAGTGAATTGAATATTGTCTGGTATTACAAATATAAAATCTTCGTAAAATAAAATCTCTGGGACAAGATTGGATTTAATATGTTTAAGAAGTTCATTCCAGAGAGTATTATTGTTCTTGTGAAGTAGACCGTTATTTTTTCCTGATTTTATTTCAAGCCCAGCGCTTCGTGTGGTGTCTTGATATTTATGGGTCTTGAAGCTAAATTTATAAGTGTAACTGAATATTTTAGGAAATTCTATTTTTGTTTTCTTATTATTATTTTTAAGATAGTTATTTAACTTTTGATAGTCAGCTTCTTCAAAAATAAGGTCTCCACTTATTTCAATATTACCAGTAAAATCTATACCTTTTGGTCTATATGTATTAAGTTCAGATTCTTTGGGCAAAACACTTTTTACCATCCTGTGAAATAAGTTAATAGCTTCAAGAATGGTGGTTTTCCCACTTTCGTTTAGACCCACCAAGGTAATGATACGATTATTACTGAGGTCTACTTCTACCTCTTTTATACCCTTAAAGTTTTTGATTTTGAATTTGGTATATCGCATAGGGCAGGTGCGTGAATTAAGAACATAACTATACCACGAATTTTAAGATTTTACTACTTATCCACGAAAAGTGGCTTGTAAAATTGTATATATATTCCACTAATTAGAATTCCTAAAATTGCTAAATAGAAATGGTTATCTAATACAAAAGCCCACCATTTAAATAATTTAAAAGAAAATTCTCCAAGTCTCTTGAACATAGAACTAAATGTTAATAATATTGTGGGGGTAAACCAAATAAAAAAACAATAAGTCAAAGTTCCCAATATCCAGTTTAATTTTTTCATAAATAAAAATTAATTCTCCTTTTTATTCCCAGGTTTTGCTCGTATTTTTGTGTAAATCCACGCTATAACAAAAAGTATACCTATTCCAATTAATGAACCATTCCCTTCGTCAAGTAGTTGAAAAACTCCTAGAAAGATTAATATCAAAGCTGTTATCCCTATTTCCCGTCCTCCCATTTTTTTGTATTGCCACCACTTCTTTTTTACCTCTACTTTATTTTCTTTATCCATATATAAAATAAAAAAGTTAGCTAATAAAAGCTAACGCAGGAAGCACAGAACCCCGCATCAGCTAGGTCTTACGACCCTATATGAGTTTCCCCATATAGCCCAAGGATGAGTTGCTGAACGCGGGGTTCAGTATCATCCTTGGGTCTTTAGACCATACCTATACAAACTGCATAGGGTTAGGTCTTCTTATTTAATTGTCTAGTAAGTATACAACGAATATATACAAGGACACAACGGGTTTTATAAGTCTTGTAAAATAAGACAGGGGGCGGAGAGGGGGCAATAAAAATAAGCTAAAGGGTGTATACCAGCAGAAAAACTGATGGGTTTTTGGAAGGTTTTGTATTACAAAAGTTATCCACTTGCTGTATTTTCCAACAAAATGGTATAATATATATACAATTGAAAAGCATTAATAGAAATAGTGAAAACTATTTTGCTAGAGGATGTTTTGACTCAGTCAAGTCATATAAGTCTCTGAACTTATGAACTGCAGAAGCATAGAACACGAAGGAAGCTCGTGTTTTTTTGTTGCAGTTTTCTATGACAGACTTACAAGAAAATGAATTAGTTATACTATCCAAACAAACATTAGATTTGTTTCTTGGACAGGCGAACCCAGCGGACTTAATAGCAGTCTATGTTTTTTACTATTACACAGCAAAATGGCAAGGAACTAATCAGGCACTAGCAACAGATAGGTATGTAATGAAAGGTTTGCATATTGGGCAGGCAAAACTTAACAAAGCACAAAAATTTCTATTTAGAAAAAAAATTGTTGAAAGAGTTAATACAAGAGATAAAAATGGACGCATTACTGGTTGGTATATAAAACTAAACTATATTTGGAAAAATAAAACCGTAAAAAAAGTTATTTCAAAACTGTCTCCATTTACATTAGAATCCACAAGTGGAGAACAGGTAACAAATGCTTTAAGTGCTAATACTATAAATGCTTTAACTGCTGATATTTGCGAATCAAAAGATTCGCCACAAAAAGAGATTTTTATTGCCGACCAAGAAGAAATAACTAAACCCTTGTCGGGCAGTTTACCCAGCAGTCGTGGTAAGACACTAATAGAGCGGGTGGTTTCAATCTACATAGATCTGTTTATAGATAAATACGGCATTAAACCCAACCTCAGAATGCCAGCCGTTGGTGGGGCAATTGATAATTTATCTAAGCGTTATACAGAACTCCAAATTTCAGCAATGCTGATAACTTTTTTTGAGTGGTATGGGATGAATAATAACTCTTCATTTGAACAAGATAAACTAACAGCAATAGCTCATCCTTTTGCTTGGTTTTTTACCAATATTAATCAATATGAAATTTATTTAAGAAACATGTTTGAGTTGGACTTTGATAACGAGATTGAAGTGAGAAATTTTGTGGCAAAGTATATGGTGGCATTAAAAGAAAGGTCGGCTGGTTCTAGCCAAGAATCCCGTTTATCCACAACGGCGGTAGAACTTAAAAATTAAAGCTGATACGATGACCGAGCTACACGAAAAGTTAATAAGCAAATATAAATTTATGCCTGAAGAGGGGCAACGAGAAGACTTTTTGTGTAGCAACAAGAAACCAATTCGTTGTCCCTCTTTATGTATTAATGACAAGCCGTCTGAAGATGCCCAGCTAGACTATTTGGCAAGTATTCTGGTTGAGGTATTTTTAGACCAAAAAAACTATGAACGAAACCAATCAAAAAAGAGCAGTAATTTATGTGAGAGTTTCAACTAAGGAACAGGTTGATGAGGGAAATAGTTTAAGCACCCAAGAAAAAATTTGCAAAGACTATTGTTTCAAAAATGAGTATGATATTGTGCAAATTTTTGTTGAACAAGGTGAAAGTGCAAAAACAGCAGACCGCACTGAACTTCAAAAACTTCTTGCTTTTTGTGCAGACAAAAAGAATCAAGTAAAGGCAGTAATGATTTATAAGTTGGATAGATTATCTCGTAATACAGATGATTATAGTCAGCTTCGCCTATTACTAACACGATATGGTGTGGAAATTAAATCTGTATCAGAACATTTTGAAAATACGCCCGTTGGTCGTTTTATGGAGAACACGCTATCAAATATTTCACAATTTGATAATGATATTCGGTCTGAGCGTTGCGCTGGTGGGATGAAAGAAGCTATGCGAGACGGTCGTTATGTTTGGATGGCAACAGTTGGGTATGAAAATGTAAAAATTGCAAACAAAGCTACAATTGCACAAAGCAAAATGGCTCCCTTGATACGCAAAACTTTTGAACTTATTGCCTTAAACACTTATCCTACTGAAGAAGTGCGAAGAATAATGACAAAGGAGGGACTTCTGAATAAATCAGGAAAACCTTTTTCAAAAAGTTATTTTTATTCAATGCTTACTAATGAACTTTTTGCTGGGTGGATTGTAAAATTTGGCGAAAGACATAAAGGTAATTTTGAACCTATTGTTTCAGGAGAACTTTTTAACCAAGTGCAAAGAGTTTTAAAAACTAGAGGAAGAAAACACTCGGCTTATCTTACAGATAATCCAGATTTTCCCCTTCGTAAATTTATCAAAAGCGATGAGGGTAAAGTTTTAACCGGAAGCTGGTCTACAAGTGGAAATGGTAAAAGATACGCCTTCTATCGTTTCGGTAATGATAAATCAAGTATGAATAGGGATGCTTTTCAAGAAGATTTTAAAAAGTATATGGATAAATACAGTCTAAACGAAAAACATTATCAAAAACTAAAAATTCTTGTTAGAAATCATTTAACTAAAGCGACATCAGAACAAAGAAAACAAGTTGAACAACTAAAAAGGCGAATTTATGAGTTAAATGAAAAACAGTCAGCTATTATTAAGAAAAATCTTGAAGGGGTTATTAGTGATACCGTATTAAAACAACAACTACAACTTATTGAAAACCAAGTTACAGAAACAAGTGTCTCACTAGCCAACATTCCTAATAGCGATACTGATTACGATAAGGCAATTGAACTTATGGAAGAGTATTTAAAGCAACCAAGTAAAGTGTGGGCTAAAGCAAAAGTTGGAATACAAATTAAATTAGAGTGGTTCCAATTCCCCCTAGGTTTGGTGTTTAAGAATAAAATATTTGGAACAAGTGAAGTAGCTAGTGTTTTCAAAGTAAAAGACGCAATTTCTGCGTCTTTGAACTCTAAGGTGGACCGTACAGGACTCGAACCTGCCACCCCCTCATTGCAAATGAGGTGCTCTACCAGATGAGCTAACGGCCCTTGTTAATTTCTCAAACTTTACTTATATCTTTCTATATTACCTTTACGAGGTGCTACAGATGAGCTAACAGTCATCAAGGGTTTTCTAGTTTGTTCGTGAATTTTTATAAAAAATTACTAATAAGCTAACAAATAATATTCTATATTATTTTAGCAATAATGCAAATGGTTATATTGTTTTTTCTCTATTTTCTGCTATTATATTAGAGTTTCAAATTCCGAGGTAGCTCAGCGGTAGAGCGGTCGCCTGTTAAGCGATTGGTCGTAGGTTCGATCCCTACCCTCGGAGCAGATAGCATTACATGGTATTTCTTGGTATAATGTGGGCATGAGAGTGATGCTTACATCTGGAGATTTAACTCCAATCCAAGTAGAAAGATTTAAAGAACTTATCGGAAAACCGAAAGTTGAAAAAGCACTCTTTATTACAACAGCGGCTGTTCCGTATGGATTAATTCCAAAGCCGGAGTGGTTAGAGGATTCTCTCCGCGACATGAGACAATTTGCAGAATCAATAGACGAAACTTCTTTAGAGGAAGGTTCTCTTATCCCAGAGAACTTAAGTCAATATAGTTTTATCTTTATTAGCGGAGGAAATAGTTTTTATCTTGCTTATCGTCTCGAAGAAACCGGTCTAGGTTCTAAGATTAGAGATTTTATTACGCATGATGGCGTATATTCTGGAAGTAGTGCCGGCGCGATTATTCTCATGAATAATCTGGAGCATTTTGCACCCGCAGACGACCCTAAGGCGGCCCCTAAACTTTCTCCTGGACTTTCAGTAGTGGACTTTGCTGTTGTGCCGCACGCTGACAATCAAAAATACAAAGCAATTATGGAAGGCATCGCGGGAGCATATAAAAACGAGGGTAAGGAGGTCGTTTTGCTCAATGACGACCAAGTATTAGTTATTAACGGTCAATCGAAAGAAGTGGTCTAGATAGCCGATACAAACGTCCTGTTTGTCGTAAAGAAGGTTCGAAGATTGGAAGCCCAGGGGAGCTCGTGAAAACCTTAGACCCACGTAAGTGGGTTTTTGGTTTTTTGAGCTCGGGAGAGAAAGTTAACTGCTTGGCTTTCGAGTAGGGAGGTAAAAGCTTTTGTGTCTTTTTGAAAACTTGTTTGAAAAAAGTACAAAAGGTATACTGTTCCTGTAAGGAAAGATTCCCTACCTCCCGAGCATCGAAATTTAACCTTATTATTCAAGGTTTATCTTACCTACCTTAGTAGAAGTTCGAACCTATGGTATAATTAAAATATGGGAATCGAACAAACACCTAATCTAGAAGAAAGCTATGCTAGAAAAGAACTAATTGAAATGGCCTTAAAATCTCTCAAGCCAAAAGAAGAAAGGGTATTAAGATTAAGGTTTTTTAATGGAATGACTTTAGAAGAAGTAGCAACAGAATTAGGTTTGTCAAGTGGGGAGAGAGCAAGACAAGTTCAAGAACTAGCTTTAAGAAAAATACGTCTTGGTCATGAGCTTCCTGAAGGAGTTAGTAAACTATTAGAACAGCTGGAAAGATAAGCTTGTTTTTAGTGTATTAAAAACATTCGAATATAATCTCAAGTTTGGAGCCGACGAAAATCACTTTATAAATAAGATGATTTTTTACCATAGTATAAGTTCGAATCCGTGATATAATTTTAAAGTGATTGAATCTAATAAAGAAAGACAAGCACCTAAGAAAAGCTTAGAAGCCGAGCCAAGTCACCTTGCTCGATAAACGTCTTCAAAAACAAAATTTCGTTCTAGTATAACAGTAAGAATCATTTTCTAAACTATTACTTATCGATGTATACACCCAGCCCAACAGCACGGTCGGCGCATTCCATCTATAAGTTTTGATATTGCTTTTTCAATGCGGATGTTTCGTGTCTCTATTTTCTTACCAGAAGTAACCCAGCATATCCATTCATTTCGTGCGAGCGGAGTAGTGTCTTCCCAGGTACTAAGTGCTTTTTTGTGAGAGATAATAGCATTACCGAGGTCTTTTGGTATTTTATGTACTGTCCCTGTGGCAAGTGTTTTTGTGCTCATTATTTTATTTTATCAGAATTTTATATTTTTTGTTTTTTGATTTTGTTCTGTGCTGTGGGGGTCGTGTCGCATAGGTATTGACGGAGGCCGGTAAATAGATCTATCCCATACATGAGTATTAAACTATATTTGACAAGCTTATATTTTTTGTTTATTTTTAATCTTGGTTTGTAACAAGAAAGGAGAAAAACCATGAAAATAATCATGGTACTATTTGTTGTGTTGTGTTGCCCTTTTATTACGAAAGGGCAACACAACACAGCGCCTGCCTCATGTGAGTCAAGTTTCGAAGTTATGGTGGCCAGGGCCAACCATGGCTTCGAAACTGAGCTTAGGCTGGCTAAGTGCCTGCCTAAGCATTTTTTTGTGTTCGCCAACCTGAAAGTCAGCGAACACAAAGGCTTCGACGCCGGACTAAAGTTTCAAGTTCTCCACCAGGAAAGGTGGGAACTTAATCTTTTCTCCGGCCTCGATCACCTCAGCCATAAGGACCGACTTTTTGTTGGTGCTGAGGCTGAGGTCGAGGCCCGGCGTTTCCGCCTTTCATTAGGCGGTACGCTGGGTGGCCATTTTGGCCGAGCTCTTGAATTTGGGATTCAAACCCCAAAACTCAAGTGGCTCGGCAACGTACGACTGGGTCCCGTCGTACGTTTCACTCCTCATGGGACCCAATTTTTGGCCAAGGTCAGTCGTAATTTCTAACCTTGGCCTATGGCGTACGGTAGCTTTGTTTACTGTACGTCATTTTTTATTTACTTACAAAAATGGTATAATATAAGCATATCAATAATTATTCCTTCGTCGCCAAGGCTATGAAGGACAAGCATTTCTATGAAAAAATTTATAAAATATAGTTTTCTCGCTCTCATTTTATTTATCCCTATAGTATCTTTTGCTATTGAGTTTCGTTCTGGAGATCAAGTTTCTGTAAAAAAGGAGGAAGTTATTGCAAATGATCTATACATGGGTGGTAGTAATGCCACAAGCGCAGGTACAATCAACGGAGATTTGTTTATAGGAGGAGGCAATGTCACAGTCAGTGGTGATGTGTCAGGAGATTTAATGGCTGGTGGTGGTAACGTAAATATTTTATCTACAATAAGTGACGATTTACGTGTTGGTGGTGGTACTGTAGTACTTTCCGGTAAAGTAGGCGGAGATTTATTAGTAGCTGGTGGGCAAGTTACTTTAAGTGGTGACGGTGTTGGTGGCGACGCTTCTATGGCAGGAGGAAATATGACAATAGATGCTCCAATACAAGGAGACTTGTCCATAAAAAGTGAGACTGTCTACATCAATTCTCTGATAGACGGTAATGTAGATATTCATGCACAAAAGATCACTCTAGGTAGCGCAGCACTCATTTCTGGTAATCTTAAGTACATATCTAGGCAAGAGTTAGTAAATGAAGGAGGGGTAGTAAAGGGTGAGACGACATTTACACAAAAGGTTAGAAAGAATGAAAATAAAAAAGTTCTTCACGCAATATTCGGAGCATTTGTACTTTGGAAATTCTTTGCACTTTTAGCTTCTGCACTTGTTATAGGTATGATGCTTAATCGTTATTCTAGGGAAACAGTGGCTATTGCAAAAGAGCGTACCTTGTATGAATTAGGTAGAGGCTTCCTTGTGTTTGTGGTTATGCCTATAATCTCAATAATATTCTTAGTGACTCTTATAGGTATTCCTTTTAGCATTCTCACATTCATAGGCTTTATAGCCATGATGATCTTTGCATGGATCATGGCACCTATTATTTTAGGAAGTGTTGTATATCAATATTTCAGAAAAGGTGAACTCGAGGTTTCAAGGAAGACTATCATACTTGGGGTTTTACTTTATACAGTATTAGGCTTCATACCACTTGTTGGCTGGCTCTTTAATGCTTGTCTCTTGCTTGTATCACTTGGAGCGATGACTTCTCTTAAGCTTAAAGTTTTAAAAGAGTGGAGATAATACTCTTTATGTTGTAGGTTGTGCACAGTGAGCACAACGCTTTGCAGCTATAGCTATTTCCATTAGACACTCATCACATTTTTTTGTCGTAGGCATGTCTTCTTTTTTCATTTTCTTCATGAGCGCATTCATAGGCTTCACAACAAAGAAGAATATCGCAGAAGCTACAAGTATAAATGAGATAAGTGAATTTAAGAAGTGACCATACATAAATCTGCTCCCATTGATACTAAATGACAGACCGCTAAAGTCCGGTACTCTTGCGATAGCCGCGATAAGTGGAGTTATAAGGTCTGTTACAAGTGCTGTGACTATAGTTCCAAAAGATGCACCAATCACGACACCGACTGCGAGATCCACCACATTTCCTCTGAGTAAAAATTGTTTAAATTCTTTTAACATATATTTATTATTATATTTATAATATTTTATTTCTTTTTATCCTAGCATGTAGTAGGAAAGTTATCCACAAAGTAATTTTATTTTTATAAATAATGTGTGTTTCCAAGCTTTTGTTAACTTGTTTACTCTTTGCATTTTTTGGTATAATAGGGTTATGGATAATTTTAAATTTATTGTTTTTTCAATCATTACTCTTTCTCTGGTTGGACTTTTTACATATTGGGCATTTAACAGTATTCAGTCAGGCACAGAGCACAAGATGACTGAGAAAATAGATACACTTCAAAATGAAAATGAAGATTTAAAAGAAGAGAATGAAGACCTGAAAGGTAAGCTTGCAAAATTAGAAGTGAGTGTGAGTACAGAAGAGCCAGCACCAGTTGTAGAGGAGCCAGTCGTAACCCCTACATCTCCTAAGCCTACTACACCAAAACTTACACCGACTCCCACCAAACCTACAACTTATAAAAACCAAACACTTATAAATGAATTACAAAAGATGCTAAACGCGGGTACCTCGCTAAAGCTTGGCTCTAGTGGTGCGAGTGTGGCCAGTGTTCAGAAGTTTCTAAATATCTATAACAAAACTTCAAACAAAGTTGATAATGATTACGGCGAGAGTACAAAGGTAGCAGTAGTAGCATTCCAAAAAGCTCAAAGCTTGCCTGGTAGTGGCGAAGTCCATAAAGCCACCCTTACTAAGATGGTAGACTGGCTCAAAAAGCAAGGATAGGTAGATTCTAAAGAAAAAACAATGCTAGCTTTTGTTGTAATATTTTTATATTTATAGTATAATATACTATAGTTTATCAATAACAAACATTATATATGGCTAAAAGAAGTACAACATTAAGTCCAAAGAAGAAATCTCGTCGTTCTCACAAGACAAAGAAGAGACTTGCAGTAAAAAAGGTAATGCTCTCAAAGAAGTCTAAGAAATAATTTTAACCAATAAAGAATTTTATATATGAATAAAGAAGATCTAAAAAGTTACACTGGGGTTGGCGTAGTTATTGTTATTTTTATTTTCTCTCTCGTATTTCTCATCTCTTCTTTCAGTTTTTCTAGTCAAGGCAAGTACGTGGAAGTAAAGGGGCTCTCTGAGAGGATAGTAAAGGCAGACGTAGCCATCTGGTCTATGAACTTTGAAGTTAAATCTAACAACATTGATAGTTTATACGCAGAGATAGAGAAGAACACTACTAGTATCAAGTCCTTCCTTAAAGAAAAAGGCTTTGAAGACAGTGAGGTAAATATCGCTCCAGTAAATGTCTACCAAGATACATATTCAGGTGCTTTATTTAGATACAATTCTACTTCACAGCTTTCTGTCTATACAAAGAAAGTTGACCTAGTTCGTTCTGCTTCCAAAGATTCGCTACTCTTAGTTAAGAGAGGGGTAACTCTAAATCAGAACTCTATAGCCTTTGAGTTTTCAGATATCAACAGTATAAAGCCAGAAATGCTTGCAGAAGCTATAAAGAATGCAAAGACATCCGCAAAACAGTTTGCTACTGAATCAGGCTCAAGGCTCGGATCAGTATCTCGTGCTAATCAAGGCGTTTTTGATATTACAGACAAAGACCCTGGTTCTCCTGAATACAAAAAGATACGTGTAGTTTCTAGTTTAAGATTCTTACTAAAATAAATATGAATGATCTCACCGAAGAAGAGAAAAGAGTGATCATATATAAAGGCACTGAAGTCCCTTTTACTGGTGAGTATTATAAAAATACTGCAAATGGTTTGTATATGTGTCGTCAGTGTGATGCACCACTTTATACTTCTGAACAGAAATTTGAGTCTACTTGTGGTTGGCCGTCTTTTGATGATGAGATACCAGGAGCCATTCATCAATCTCTAGATGCAGATGGTATGCGCACAGAGATAACCTGTGCAAACTGCGGGGGTCATCTAGGACACATTTTTAAAGGTGAACATTTAACTTCAAAAGATATTCGTCACTGTGTAAATTCTGTATCGATGAAGTTTGTACCAAAAGACTAGTTTGTAATTTGTCTTGAGCACACCTTTTAGAAAGCCTTGTAAAATTATGATCAAAAAAATAGTATTAGCGGGAGGATGTTTTTGGGGACTCGAAGATTTACTTCGAAAACAAAAAGGTGTAGTGAATACCACAGTGGGCTACACTGGCGGTAGTGTTATAGATCCGACATATCACAACCACGAAGGTCATGCCGAGGCAGTGGAAATAGAATATGAGGATATAGAAACTTCATATAAAAATCTCCTCGATTTCTTTTTTCAAATTCATAATCCCACCACTTTAAATAAGCAAGGTAATGACAAGGGCACTTCATACCGTTCCACTATTTTTTATGGGAACGATGAAGAGAAAAAAGAGGCACAGGATTTTATAGATATTGTAAACAATTCCAAACGCTGGAAGGACCCTGTCATCACCACACTTGAGCCTTTAGGCGTATTTTACAAAGCTGAAGATTACCATCAAGATTATCTGGTTAAAAATCCTGGTGGATACACCTGCCATGCTATATATTTTGATAGTTATTTAAAATAGGAGTACAATATTCTTAAGGAGATCATAAGTTAATGTAGTTTTTAGAGAAAGCTAAACATTTAGTATCATAATATGTTACCTAATAAGAAAATTATAGCTTTTGATTTAGATGGCACTCTGGCTCCTAGTAAAAGTGTGATATCAGAGCATATGGCAATTCTACTGAAGAAGCTTATAGAGAAAAAGATTGTAGTAGTCATCAGTGGGGGGAAATTTGAACAATTCATGACTCAATTTTTTTCATCATTTAATCATTACGAGAATATGCTAGCCTTCATAGACAATCTTGTTCTTCTGCCTACAAGTGGAACACAGCGATATAGTTTTAATAAAATTAAAAAAGAATGGGAATTGGTAGATAAAGAGCCTTTAGGAGATGAGGTTAAAGTTAAAATCAAGAAACTTTTACAAGATATAATAGATTCTGGCTCTTATGATATTCCCGCGAACCCTTTTGGTGATATTGTAGAAGACAGAGATACACAGATCACGTTTTCAGGGCGAGGCCAGCAAGCACCCATAGAAGAAAAGAGAGCTTGGGATCCTGATAAAAAGAAAAGACAGAAAATCAAAGAGGCTATCGAAGGGAAGATGCCTGAAGTGAGCATGTATGTAAATGCGTATTCAAGTATAGACATATTACCGAAAGGTTTTAATAAGGCTATAGGACTCAGTCATTTTTTGGATAAGGTTGGACTTTCTAAGTCTGATGTTTTATTTGTGGGTGACGGACTATTCCCGGGAGGCAATGATTATTCAATTTACACAGCTCATTTTGACACCTTTGCTGTGAAAGGACCTGACGATACCGAAAGGTTACTCGAGGGTTGGTTGGCTACTTAATACTTTAGTTGTATAATAAATAAATGGATGCTTTAAAACTATTTACAGAGGAAAGACCTTGGGGTAAGTTTGAACAATTTACTCACAACGAGATAAGTACAATAAAGATAATCACAGTTAAAACAGGCGAGGCTTTTAGTTTGCAATCTCATAAAAATAGAAGAGAATTCTGGAAGATTTTGTCTGGTAGTCCCGAGGTCACTATTGGGGATAGTGTTGTGACGGCAAGTAAGGGTGATGAGTTTAATGTACCTCCGATGACAAAACACCGCGTACGTTCTGTCGGAGTCGATACTGAAATACTAGAGATAGTATTAGGTATTTTTGATGAAAATGATATTACTCGCCTAGAAGACAAGTATGGTCGTGTCTAAAAATAAAAAGATAATAAAGAAAATACCCAAATCTGCTAAAAAGAAAAAATTAGTTAAAAAAGTTGCGCCCAAGAAAATTGTAAAAGAAAATGTAAAGAAAATAGCGAAGAAAACAAAAAAGATATTAAAGAAAAAATCTTCTCATCTCGAACTAAAACGCTCCATTAAAAATCCTATAATAAGTCCTAGTGATAACCTCTGGGAATCCAAAGCCACATTTAACCCCACTGCACTGTATGCAGATGGGAAAGTGCACATTATCTATAGAGCCATAGGTGATAGTGATAACTCTGTTTTAGGATATGCAGAAAGTAACGACGGTTTTACTATTCAAAATACTTTCCCTAAGCCTATATATTTTCATTTTATGAATAGAGGTAACAACACTTCTGTTCCTAGTATTTCCTATGTTTCTGGAGGAGGCTGGGGAGGTGGCTGTGAAGATCCCAGAGTCACTTTGTTAGGAGATACGATATATATGACTTATACTGCATTTGATGGTTGGGGTTCTGTACGTATGGCTCTTACTTCTATAAGTTTAAAAGATTTTCTTGATAAGTGTTGGAATTGGAAAGAGCCTGTGCTGATATCTCCACCAGGTGAGATACATAAAAACTGGGTACTTTTTCCAGAAAAGATAAATGGTAAATATGCTATTTTGCATAGTATATCTCCTACGATCATGATAGATTATTTTAATTCACTTTCTGAATTAGATGGAGATAATTTCATACATAGCATTCATCAGAATAGTCCTCTCTGGATAAAGCGAGACAGGTTCACTCGTGGTGTCGGTCCTTCACCGATCGAGACAAAGTATGGCTGGCTCGTACTTTATCACAAGATGGAGAAAGACGAGACTTATAGATATAAACTCTGGGTGATGATATTAGATAAAAAAGATCCTACAAAAGTTTTATACAATTCTACAGGTCCGATACTTGAGCCAGATTTGTGGTACGAAAATGAGGGATATAAATCAGGAGTAGTTTATTCGTGTGGAGTTGTTATAAAAGATGGTAAATTGTTTGTGTATTATGGTGGTGCTGACAAAGTTTCTGCAGTAGCGACAGCAGACTTGGGTAAATTTTTAGAAGAACTTATACACCACAAAGTACTACCATTAAAGATTAACTCTATTAAGAAATAATTTATGTTTGTTGTAAAAAGATCTCACCATAATCCAATAATAGTACCTGATAAAGACCATTATTGGGAGGCATATTCTACTTTCAATATGAGTGTTGTGAAAAAAGGTACTATATTTTACGGTGTATACCGTGCTATTTCTGCAGGAGATAAATTGCGTGAGCCACAGCAAATCTCTACAATAGGCATAGGAAAGAGTAGCGATGGACGGCATTTCCGTGATCGTAAGCTTTTCATCACACCTGTCGAGGAATGGGAAAAATATGGTTGTGAAGACCCACGCGTCACATACTTCGAGGGTAATTATTATACTTTTTATACCGCATTATCTAAATATCCTTTTGAGGCAAGTGGTATTAAGGTTGCGGTAGCTGTGTCTAAAGATTTAAATAAAATAAAAGAGCGTCACTTAGTAACTCCTTTTAATGCAAAAGCCATGACTCTTTTTCCGAAGCGTGTGAATGGCAAGGTCACGGTCATACTTTCTGTAAATACAGACATGCCTCCTGCAAGCATAGCTATTGCACAAGCTGATAAAATAGAAGAATTATGGGATCCAAAATTTTGGGAGTTGTGGTATGAGAATTTAGATAAACACACCATAGACTTAAGACGCTCACCATACGATCACATAGAAGTAGGAGCTACACCTGTCGAGACAAAATACGGCTGGCTCCTCGTGTATTCCCATATACAAAATTATTTTAGCGGCGGAGAAAATTTAAAAAGAATATTTGGTATTGAAGCAATACTTTTAGGTAAAGATAATTTATTAAAAATATTAGGACGTACACGTAGTCCCATTTTAGCCCCTCGCGAATCTTATGAGCTTTTAGGACATCTTCCTGATATAGTTTTCCCTTCGGGGGCTATAGTTAAAAAAGATACGCTTTACATATATTACGGAGCAACAGATACGATTATATGTATGGCTCATGTAAATCTAACTGATCTTTTAGGTACGATGCGGTATGCTACGACTAATGATTGGCATTTTTTACGCTCTACTTCTAATCCTATTATTTCACCTAAAAAAGAAAATTTATGGGAATCAAAAGCTACGTTTAACCCAGCTTCTATATTGCTTAAAAATAAAATACACATCTTATATAGAACACTTTCGAATGATAATACTTCGTACATAGGTTATGCATCATCTAATGATGGTTTTAAAATAGATGAGAGATTAGAAGATCCTATATATGTGCCTAGGGAGGATTTTGAAAACAAAAAAGTTCCAGACGGAAACTCTGGTTGTGAGGATCCACGAGTTACAAAATTGGGTAAAGATATATACATGTGCTACACAGCTTTTGATGGTATTGGTCCACCGAGAGTCGCTACAACTTCTATAACTGAAAAAGACTTTTTAAATAAAAAATGGAATTGGTCAAAACCGATACTAATAACCCCTGCTGGTTTTGATGACAAAGATACCTGCATTTTCCCTGAGAAAATAAATGGTAAATATTTCTTTTTACATAGAGTGGGAAGTGAAATATGTGGAGATTATTTAAATTCACTAAACTTTGAAACAGAAACGGTGAAGAAATGCATCAGGATCATAGGTCCTAGGATAAATAGCTGGGATAATTTGAAAGTCGGTATATCAGCACCACCACTTAAGACCAAGGCTGGTTGGCTCGTACTTTATCATGGTGTCTCAGATACGCATAGTACATACCGTGTCGGTTTTATCCTTCTTGATTTGAAAGACCCGACCATCGTACTTGCACGTACTACGGACTCTATCTTCGAGCCAGTGGAACCATATGAAAAGATAGGTATTGTAAACAATGTTGTTTTTCCATGTGGCATGGTGGAGAAGAAGGGTTTGCTCTACATATATTACGGAGGGGCTGATACGGTGACAGGTGTCGCCACTATGAAATTAAGTGTTATTTTAAATGCTCTTACAAGAGAAATTAAACTTGATAAACAAAATAAAAAATAAAGTTAGAACTGAGAAATATCTCGAGGAGAGAAAATGTTGATTGTCCAATCAAAAGCTACTCGTACCTTTTTTCTAAATGAAATTAATTTTGAAAGGTAGACTGTCCTCCATATCCACCAGGTTATACGTCCACTTAAAAATATATGGAATACTTCACCGAGCGCCATCCATTGTCCTATGGAAACAAGGTTACCACTATGCCTATATACAAATTTTTTCAATTCTTTGTTTGTTATTAAATATTTTATATTTAAAGCTACATGTTTAGCTTGTTTCTCTGCGACTTGTGCGAGAGCTTGTAATACATCATAGTCAGTATTTTTAAAAGCTGCTCCGTCACCTATAAAGAATACTTCTTTGTAGTTTGGTATTTGTAAGTATTCATTTATTAATACTTGTCCTAGTTCATTTTTCTCTACATCACCATTAAATTTTATTTCTACAGGCCTAATACCAGCAACCCATATAGTAGTTTCAGTTTCTATTTTTGTTCCGTTGTCTAATGTCACAAAAGTCTCACCAACTTCTGTAACTCTTGTACTTAAAATTACTTCAATACCTTTTTTTTGTAAAATATCTAGACTTTTCTTGCGTAATTTTTCTCCAAATCTAGGTATGAGTTCGCTTTGGTTTTGTATGAGTATTACTCGTGCATTAGCTATGACTTTATGAGAGTAGTAGTGGGAGAAGGTCTGTTCTATGAGTTCATGTATTTCAGCTGCGAGCTCTACCCCTGTAGGCCCACCACCTACGAGTACAAAAGTTAATTTCCTCTTAATTGTCTCAATATCAGTGGTGCAAGATATAGATTCTATTTGAGTTATAAGGTGGTTCTTAATTTTTATTGCATCATGTAACGATTTGAGAGTAAGAGAGTATTTATCTCCTCCGGGTGTATTGTAAAAGTTTGTTTCTGACCCTGGTGATAACACCAGGTAATCATAGGCTACCTTCGTATTGTTTACAGTTACAGTACGATCTTGTAAATTTACAAAATCTACCTTACCTAAATAAAAGCTATCGAGACATCGTCCTAGAACTTTTCGTATAGATTCTACTATGTTTTCTGGATTTATGCTTCCTGTCGCTACTTCATGTAAAAGGGGAGTGAAAAGAAAATAATTCTTTTCACCTATAAGAGAAATTCTAACGTTTGTTTTTTTTCGAAATATTTTGTCTAGGTTTTTTAGTGTATAAACTCCTCCAAAACCATTACCGATTATGAGTACTTTCACAGATTCTTCCATATATTCATTCTATCATTTTTAGGTGTTATAATAAAGATATGATAGATTCCATCGAATGGTTGCGAGTCCTAATAGAAAATTACCATGCATTTCAGTACGTAATTATTTTTATAGCTGCTGTTTTAGGGGGCGAGCTTATGATTTTTGTTTTCGGTTTCTTGGTAGCACAAGGAGTGATATCTATTTTACCCGTCATACTCATTACCTTTGTTGGTGCATTTTTGCCAAATTTATTATGGTTTTTATTAGGACGTACAAATGGAGTACACAAGATATCTTCACATAAGTACACTTTGACAACAGTTTCTTCTATAGTTGAAGGTGTAGAGAAGATGAGTAGGGGGAATCATGTTATAGCTTTAATAATAATAAAATTTCTTGTTGGTACGCCCGTACTGCTCACTCTGTATTCTAATAGAAGCAAACTTTCTCTTTCAAAATTTATTTACGCACAGTTATTTGCTGTAGCACTTTCGATAGTTGTTATCATGTTTTTGGGTTACTTGTCTGGTCGTGGGTTTTTGTATATCACAGAAATTTTTAAAAATCTGTATTCAGCCATAGGGTTTATACTATTAGTGCTGGTTTTAATTTTTGGTGTTCAGATTTGGTTTGAGAAATTATTTACCAATAGGTCGAAAAATTAAATACTAGCTTTGTAGTCTTTCTCTTTTCCACCCTCAGGAATTACTTTTTTGATTATAAATTTACCTTCAGATAGTTCTGCCTCTGTTATTATGATTCTTTTTCCATTATTGAAAAGGAAAGTTCTTGGCCATGTGGCGTAGGCTCTAAATTTATTATAGTTTTTTATCGAGTCATCAGTTAGGTCAATGAGCCCATCTTCTTTTTTAATTTTTTTACAAAATGTTGCAGTATCTTCGTTTTGTATTTTTTCTATTACCTTACCCTCTATGAAAATAGGCAATGTTTGTACTAAAAGCTCGCCACCTATTTTTATTAGTCTTTTTCGGAGGTCGGCTGCTTTTTCATCAGGTCCTATTTCTATCTTTTCTTCAGCAATTATAGGCCCAGAATCCATTTTGTATTCCATCTTTTGTATAGTTACACCTGTCTCTGTATTTCCGTGAAGTATTGTAGATTCTACGGGAGATGCACCTCTGTATTTAGGTAGTAGGGAATAATGCACATTGATAGAGCCTAATTTTGGCATATGTATTATGTCTTCCGGCATGATTTTCCCGTATGCGACGACTATAAAAAATTCATAACTGTCTTCTTTGAGTTTTGTTTTAAATTCCTCGTCTAATTTCTCAGGTTTTATACAAGGTATATTATTTTCCTCTGCAAACACTGCGACTGGGGAGGGATGCATTTCAAGACCTCTGCCACTTTTTGCATCAGGTGCAGTTACTATAAGTGAAGGCATAAAATTCTCCCTCTTCAATATTTCGAGGGTCTCATATGCCACCTCAGGTGTACCAAAAAATGCAAATTTAGAATTCATGTTATTTCTTATTGAGGTAATTCTTCTCGTATGTCTTTTGCGTGATCTATGAAAAGTACTCCATTTAGGTGATCCGTCTCGTGTTGAAATATTTGTGCGAGTAGGCCTGAGGCACCTCTGGTAAATTTATTGCCTTCTTCGTCGTATGCACTGACGGTAGCCTTCTTAGACCTATATGCATTACCATAGAGCCATCTGACAGATAGGCAGCCCTCAGGGAGCCATTCTTTGTCGCGCGAGAGCCTTGAAATTTTTGGGTTTATAAATACTAAATCTTTTACTTTTGTTTTCTTGTTTTCTATTACTACAGCTTCTTCTTTTATTATTTTTTTACTTAATCTTTCTTTTCTATCTGAAACAAAATCTTTTTCAAATATTTTACCAGATACGAGAAATATCCTAAGACTGTATCCTATCTGCGGAGCAGCTATGGCTACTCCATCGTGCTGTGTCGCAAGGGCTAGAGACATCTCTTTTATTATCTTTTTTATTTCGGTTTTCTTTATGTTTTCAATGGGAATTTCCTTTGCTATTTTGCGCAAAACCAGTTCTTCTTTTTGTTGAAGAATTTTCTTCATATATCTATTTTATATCTTTTAAGTATTCTAGTAGTTTGCTTAGCTTTACAGTATCTTGAGATCTGTTTCTCATGTCTCGGACTATGACAGAATTTTCTATAGCTTCTTTCACTCCAAAGATGAGTGTGTAAGGTATTGCGAGCTTTTCAGCTATAGCTAGCTGGCTACTGAGGCTGTCTTTTGATAGAGATTGAGCTATAGGTATGTGGGCTTCCCTTAATATTTCTATTATATTTAAGCTTTTTAATTTTGCTTCAGATCCAAGCTGTATGAAATATATCTTTGGTTTTTTCAATATTCTTGGTGACAATTTTTTATACCAAGGGGAAGACACGACTCTGTCTACTCCTATAGAGAAGCCAACAGCAGGTATATCCCTCTTGCCCCCAATTTGTTTTGCGAGGTAGTCGTATCTTCCACCTCCTGCAAGTGCGAGAGGTGCGCCTTCAACCCCCGCACCATTTTCTATTATTTCAAATACAGTACGTGTGTAATAAGAAAGTCCTCTTACAAGGTTCTTGTTTATACTATAAGGTATATTCATTTCTTCTAAATACTCGAGTACTTCTTTAAAATGCTTTTTACAAGAAGGGCAGAGGAAGGATACAGAGTCGGGAGCTTTTTCATTTAGCTCTTTTGTCTTTTCTTCTTTTGAATCTAGTATACGAAGGGGATTGATTTTTAATCTTTCTCGATCTACAGCAGGCAGACTACCTAGATTCTTTTTGTAATAATTTGTGAGTTCTTTCACATATCCATTTCTGCATTCTTTGTCACCAATAGAGTTTACATCTATAGATAGATTTGATGCACCTGCTTCTTCTAAGATGATCATACACATCTTTATGATAGTCGCATCCATTATACTTTTTTCACTACCGAGTGAGTCGACATCAAACTGCCAGAACTGTCTGTATCGTCCACGTTGTGGTTTGTCGTGTCTAAAGACTGGTCCGTAGTGGTAGAGCATTACAGGCTGTGGCATGCTTTGCATGCCGTGTTCTATGTATGCACGCATTGAAGGCGCTGTGTGTTCAGGGAGAAGAGCAAGGTGTTCATCGCTTTTTGTTTTAAGCCTGTACATTTCTTTGTCTATGATGTCTGTGCCTTCACCTATGCTTGTAGTAAATATCTCTTCATTTTCTATGAGGTGTGTAGAAATAGGTTTAAAGCCATAATACACGGCTATCTCTTGTGCTTTTTCAAAAAATCCTTGAAAAGCATAATACTCTTCATTCATTAAGTCTCGCATGCCTTTAGGAGATGACGCATCTTTAGGTTTACTCTTAACAGCTTTTGTTGTTGTTTTTTTCATTTTTTAAAACTTAAAATTATTAATTTATTTTATAGTTACTATTTTTTCTTCGACGTGTCCTGGCCAAATATCTACATTTTTTATAGGCCAAAGTCTAAGGAGGGCTTTCCCTACAAAAAGATTTCTATGGACTGCACCCCAGTACCTCGAGTCTGAGCTTGCATTTCTATTGTCTCCCATGACGAAGTATTCTTTATCTTGTAATACAAAGTGTGTGTCTTTAGGTAGAGCATTTTTGATATAAGATTGATCGAGTTTGAAAGATGTTTTAGTGGTATTGTTTGTTATAGTCACAGTGCTTCCCTCGATGTCGACTGTTTCGTTTGGTAATCCTATTACTCTTTTTACAAAGAATTTTGTGGTGTCTTCGGGGAATTTAAATATTACGACGTCATTTCTTTGTGGGTCGCCTAGTTCATATGAAACTTTATCCACTATTAAATAATCTTTATCGATAAAGGTAGGGAACATGGATGATCCAGAGACGATGAAAGGTTCTATGATAAATAGACGTATCGGTACAACTATAAGAAAAGCTATAATACCAAAACGTACTAATTCAAATATTGACTGTTTTAGATTTTTCTCCTCGGATACACTTTTTTCACCTTCAGTAACTAGATTTGTCTCTTGCATTGATATAATATAGCATACAAATGTTATTGACAGTATGTCAATAAGTGTTGTCTAATATATTTGCCTCAGTATTATAAATGATGGTACAATCATTCCATGAAATTAATAGTCGGTTTAGGAAACAAAGGAGAAGAATACGAAAACACAAGGCACAATACCGGACGGATAATTGTGAGTCTCATTGAAAAGAAATTAGATATTAAGTCTTTAAAATTTCTTTTACCTGACACATTTATGAATCTTTCCGGCAAGGCAGTTCTACCTTTTGTAAAAAGTAAAAAAGATTTAAAAGATTTGATTGTTATTTATGATGATATAGATCTACCTCTTGGCAGTATGAAGATTTCTTTTAATCGTTCTTCTGGTGGGCACAATGGCTTAGGTTCTATCATCAAAGCTCTCAAAAGTGAAGAATTCTTACGTATTAGAGTTGGCGTCTCACCATCTACTCTAGGAGGAAAAATTAAAAAACCAAAAGGTGAGCAAGCTGTTTTAAAATTTCTCCTCGGTGACTTTAAAAAGACAGAACTAGAAATACTAAAAAAACTATCTAAAAAGATATCTGAAGCTGTAGATATGATCTACACAGAAGGAAAAGATAAAGCTATGAGTTTGTATAATTAGTTTAGTTGCTATTCAAAGCTTCTTTGATAAGGTTATTATAACATCTATATTTCTTTTATAGCTTCTATAATGATACTTTTTTCTCCATTTTTATCAGAGACTTTACCTGAGAAAGCGATGCATTTTTCTGGTACGAGGACCTCGATTAAATCTTTGAATATAGAAGGGAAGGCTACTGCTTCTATGGAGTCCGTGAGATCTGCAATTTTAAGAAATGCCATCCTTTCATTTTTCTTTGTCACGACTTGTCGTACACTCTCTATAATACCAGCGAGTGTCACCTGCATACCATTTGTTGCATTATAATCCATACCTTCTTTTACTTTTTTGATATTTATATTTCTACTTTGTAATTTTTCACGGAGGCGGTCGAGTGGGTGACCAGAGATGTAGAGACCAAGAAGTTCTTTTTCCCAGAGTAATTTCTCTGCTTGGGTGGCTTGTGGAGCAGGCTCCATTTTAAATGTTGAGACCTCAGTTTTCATGTTTCCAAAGAGCGATATTTGGTTTTCATTTTGTTTGATATTTTCTTTGTGGTACGCGAGCATGTTCTCTAAGTTGCTGAGGAATACTCCACGGTCACCCCATTCGTCCATACATCCAGATTTTATGAGTGCCTCCATAGATTTTTTATTTATATTTTTATGTTTTACTCTGTTTAGGAAGTCACTTATTGAGTTAAATTTACCATTTTGTTTTCTTTCTTCTATTATCGCATTAGAAATATCAGTACCAAGATTTTTTATCGTATAAAATCCAAATCTAATATTCGCACTTTTGTTCTCGAGATTGATTGTGGTGTCTGCTTCTTTTGGTAAACATGTAAATCCTCCGTAACTCTCGTTTATGTTTGGAGGCAAGACCTCTATGTGCATGATTTTACACTCTTCGATAATCTCAGAAATTTTTTCAACGTCTCCGGACTCTGCAGTAAGTATGGCTGCCATGTATTCGACAGGGAAATTAGCTTTCATGTATGCAGTTTGGTAGGCGACTTTTCCGTATGATGCAGCGTGAGCTTTGTTGAATCCATATGCTTGGAAGGGTTCAAATAATTTCCAAAGTTTTTCTGCAAATGCTGGTGTCTGACCGTTGGCGATGATACCTTTCGTAAGTTTCTCTCTCTGTGCAGCCATTTCTTTTGGTATCTTTTTACCGACAGCTTTACGAAATTTGTCTGCTTCTTCCCAGTTGTATCCTGCAAGCTCTATCGCCGAGAAGAGCAGGTCATCCTGATAGACAATGAGACCATATGATTCTCCAAGGAACTTTTTCATTCTTGGGTCTAAGTATCGTACCAGACTTGGGTTGTGCTTTCTTTTTATGTATTCAGGAATTGATTCCATCGGTCCAGGACGGTACAGTGCCACCATGGCATTTATGTCGTGTATTGAAGTTGGTTTTAGTTCTTTTAGGTACCTTGTCATACCACTTCCGTTTAATTGAAAGAGTCCCTCTGTTTGACCGTTTGCCAAAAGTTCAAAAGTTTTTTTATCATCAAGTGGTATGCGTTCGATGTCTATATTTATGTTGTAGAATTGCTTTACTAAGCTCACTGCATCAGAAAGTATTGCTAGGTTTCGGATACCCAAGAAGTCGAATTTTAAAAGTCCAGCTTCTTCGATGCTGTACATGTCATATTGAGTGATTTTCTTTCCGCCTTTTGGATCAAACTGAATAGGAGAGAAATCATAAAGTGGCGTGGGGGATATCACAACACCCGCAGCATGTACAGAGATATGTCTCACACATCCTTCGAGTTTTTTTGCGAGGTCTATTATTTCTTTCGTATCTTTTTCTTTTGTATATGCTTCTTTTAACTCGGGAACTATTTTCATCGCATGGTCTATGGTCATCGGCATACCTTGTGAACCCATAGGGATCATCTTTGAAATTCTGTCTCCGATAGTATATGGATAGGCAAGTGCTCGAGCCACATCACGCACGGCACCACGAGCCATCATGGTACCAAAGGTTCCTATCTGTGCGACATTTTCTTCACCGTATTTTCTTTTTGCATATTCGAGCATCTCATCTCGTCTGTTGTCGGCGTAGTCCATGTCGATATCGGGCGCAGAAGGACGGAATGGATTTAAGAATCTTTCAAAGGGGAGTTTGTATTCTATGGGGTTTACATTTGTAATACCGATGAGATATGTGACAAGTGATCCGGCCACGGACCCTCTAATAGTTGTTAAAATCCCGACTTCTTTTGCATAATGTAGTAAGTCTCCAACGACAAGGAAATACGGAGCATAGCCTTTGTCTTTAATGACTTTTAGCTCATACTCGACTCTTTCTTTTATTTCATCAGTCTCTTCGAGTCTTAATCTTTTGATTCCTTCTTTTGCTAATTCTCGTAATTTCTCATCAGGAGTCTTGCCCTCCTCTACTTCTAATTTTGGGAAAACCCAAGAGCCTAAAGTAAGCTCTACATCACACATATCAGCTACTTTCATTGTGTTTGTAAAAGCTTCTGGTATGTCTTTGAAAAATTCAAATGCTGTCTTTTCATCTACAAAGTAACAATTACCATCACCAAAGGTAAATCTATTTTCGTCTTTTATGTCTGAGTTTGTTTGTATAGCGAGTAGCGTCTCGTGTGCTTTTGCATCATCTTTGTTTGGATAATGAGAATCTATAGTTCCGACGAGAGGGATGTTAAACTTTTTACTTAATGCTATTAATCCTTTTTTCACTTCGGGTCCTCCTGGGATTTTCCCATAGTTTTGAATTTCTAAGAAATAATTTTCTTTACCAAATATGTCTTGGTATTCTACTACAAGCTCTTCTGCTTTTTCCATATCACCAGAAGCTAGGCTTTGGGAAAGCTCTCCTCCAAGGCATCCAGATAAAGCTATTATGCCACTAGAGTATTCTCGGAGGATTTCTTTGTCCATACGAGGCTTGTAATAGTATCCTTCTATCGAAGCTATGGTGACTAATTTTATTAAATTCTTGTAACCCTCAATGTTTTTTGCAAGTAGAGTCAAGTGGTAATATCTCTTACCTCCTCCTGCCTCAGCTGTCCTGTCACTCCTGTGTCCTGCAGTCATGTAAGCTTCGACTCCGATGATGGGTTTGATTCCTTCTTTTTTAGCTAATTTATAGAATTCTATAGCACCATACATGTTGCCGTGGTCGGTGATGGCGAGAGCTGACATTTTGTACTTTTTAGCGAGAGCCACTAAGTCTTCAGGCTTTGACATCCCATCGAGTAGAGAGTAGTGGCTGTGGGTGTGCAGGTGTACAAATTGTGCTTTTTTTTCTTCCATCCTCAAGATTATACACTTTTTCTTTGTTTTTGATATACTTAAATTATATGAAAAAAATACGAGTAGGGATCAATGGTTTTGGAAGGATAGGACGTGCATTTTTAAAAGTTGCATGGGACAAGCCTGAGATTGAGGTTGTCGCAGTAAATGATTTAGGTGATGTGCATAACATGGCATACCTTCTCAAATACGATACAGTATACAGAGAATGGAAACACGATATTAAAGTTGAAGGACAAGAAATAATAATTGACGGTAAAGCTGTAAAAGTTTTAGCAGAGAAAGAGCCGAGTAAGCTTCCATGGAAAGATCTAGGTGTGGATGTCGTCGTAGAGTCTACGGGACTTTTTGTAACTTTTGATAAAGCAAAGATGCACCTCGATGCTGGCGCAAAAAAAGTAGTCATATCTGCTCCCGCAAAAGAAGGAGACGATAGTGTACACGGAGAGACCATTCTTCTAGGAGTAAACGAGGAAAAATTTGGCACATGTGACATTACTTCTAATGCATCTTGTACAACTAATGCCACCTCACCCCTTATTGCTATTTTAGATGAACATTTTGGTATAGAGAAAGCTATTTTAAATACAGTGCATGGATACACTGCAAGTCAGAGTATCGTAGATGGTCCAAATAAAAAAGATTTTCGCGAGGGTAGAGCGGCTGCGCAAAACATCGTGCCATCTTCTACTGGAGCGGCGATAGCAGTAACCAAAGCCTTCACCAAGCTCTCAGGACTTTTTGATGGTATATCTATGCGTGTGCCTGTACCTGCTGGATCTATTGTAGACATCACTTTCATATCCAAAAAAGAAACTACCAAAGAAGAAGTGAATGACATTCTTAAAAAAGCGGCAGGTGATGAGAGGTGGAAAGGTATTTTTACAGCTACAGAAGAAGAGCTTGTTTCAAGCGATATACTTGACAATCCTCATGCATCGATCGCTGACCTCAAAATGACGAGAGTTGTGGGAGGGAATTTAGTAAAAGTTATGGGTTGGTATGATAATGAGATGGGGTATACAAACACCCTAGTGAGTCATGTCATTAAAACAGGGAATAGTATTAAATAAATTTCTAGAAATAAAGCTTAATTTATGGTATAATATAAGTATGCAAAGTATCGATGAAATAAGCAAAGAACGAGCTAAGAAACTTTTTAGTACTTCAGAGATTGAAAGTTTTGAGGTAGGTACAGCTAAAGGTTTAGAGCGAATTCATAAATATTTATTTGAGGGATTGTATGATTTTGCTGGTCAGATTCGTACGAAAGATATAAGCAAGGGTGGTTTCCGTTTTGCTTCTCATATATATTTACCAGAGAGTTTAGATAAAGTTGGAGGAATGCCAGAAAGTACTTTTGAACAGATCACTGCCAAATATGTGGAAATGAATATCGCACACCCCTTCATGGAAGGGAATGGTAGAAGTATGAGGATTTGGCTTGATTTAATTTTAAAAAAAAATCTTAAGCAATGTGTGGATTGGACTATGATCGATAAGATGAATTATTTGAACGCCATGGAGCGTAGCCCCGTGAATGATTTGGAGATCCGTGAGCTATTACGTGGTGCTCTAACTGAAAAAATTGATGATAGGGAAATTTTTATGAAAGGTATAGAGCAGTCGTATTATTATGAAGAAGAAGATTTTTATAAATAGTAGAAAGAGGAAATTTATTAATTTTAGCTAAAAAATACTTTAAATTTATGGAAATAGTTAAAAAAAGTAATTGGGGTTTCTTTGCTAGGTTTCTTGCTTACTTATTTGTAAGTGGATTTTTATTTCTATTCACTAGTGGTGGTTGGAGTGCATTATTTATAGTTTTTTATGTTTGGGGATCTTTAGCTATTTTGGCTGTTGTGATGTTTATAATTAGCCTTATTAGAAGTATTAGAAATGTTAAGTCGGTTATTTTTAATTTAACTTGGTTGATACCAGTTTTTGCGTTTCAATTTTTAGGTTTAATTTTAAATAGAAAAGATTGCGGAGATTCAGATGGAGCTTTTAGTTTTTTAACTTATATGTTGAATGGATTTAGTAGTACTGGTCTTTGTGTGAGATCGAATGACTATAGTTTATATTTCTGGTTCCCTGTAATGATTTTATACTTAATTTCTGTAGTAATTATATTTTTCTTCAAAACAAAACCCGCAACTGATTAAGAATTTATCAATATTATTAATAACAAAAATTTATGAAAATCAATCTACAAAGAGTAATCTTGTTCACAATTATGTTTATGTTTTCTTTGTATTTTTTAATTAGTTCTGAAAGAACCGATGTTCCAATTTTAGATTTTTTTATCCGTTATATTTTACTTCTCCCTAGTAAATCTTTTTTTATCGCCGCAATTTTTCCATTATTAGTAGTTGTTCAGGCTGTTTGGCTATTTTTTTTAGCGTTTGTTTTAGATAAAATACTAAGGTACATATTTAGAAAAATTATTAATTAAGATAATAACATGAAAATATTTCTTGGGACGGATCATGCAGGTTTTGTTTTAAAGGAAAAGATATTAGTATCTTTAAAAGGTGATGGTCATGAGGTCATAGACAAAGGTGCATTTGAGTACAAGGAAGATGATGATTATCCTGATTTTGTGATTCCTGTTGCGCAAGAAATTTCTAAAGATCCTGCTGCTCGAGGAATTATTTTAGGTGCTACAGGTGAAGGTGAGGCACTTACTGCAAACAAATTTCCACATGTGAGGGCTGTAGTGTACTATGGAAAGTCTCACAGCGTGGTAGATGATGAAGCAGATGTACTTATTCGTTCTCGTGAACACAATGATTCAAATGTTTTATCCCTTGGAGCTAGATATTTTACTGAGGATACAGTAATGGAGTATGTGAACACTTGGCTTAATACTGAGTTTAGTGAAGGTGAGAGACATATCCGTAGACTTGCAAAGATCGATCAAATTAAGTTTTAATCTCTTAATAAAATAAAATGGCTGAAATAATACCCGCGATACTACCTAAAAATTACGAAGACCTAAAGAATAAAATTACACAAATTCATGGACTTGCAAGTTTAGTTCAGATAGATATTTGCGATGGAATTTTTGTAAAAAGTACTACATGGCCTTTTCCTAAGGATGAGCACTTTCAAAGGATTTTAAATGAACAACAAGGAATGCCTTTTTGGGAGGACACTGATTTTGAACTTGATCTAATGGTTTGTGATGCAATAGAGAATTTTAATGCTTATTTAAAATTAGGGCCGAAGAGAGTTGTTTTTCATTTTGGGGCAAGAGATGTACAGAATGATATAGAAGAATTTAAACATTTTCTCGAAGGCATAGATATGTACATTAGAGATTCTATCCGTATAGGTGTTGCTATTAGTACTAGCACCCCTGTACAGGAGATTTTTCCCTTAGTTAATTATGTTGATTTTGTACAAGTTATGGGGATAAAGAAAATAGGTTATCAGGGTGAGGAATTTGATTTTAAGTGTTTGGAATACATAAGAAATTTAAAAGAAAAATATTCTGATATTGTAATTTCCGTTGATGGGGGAGTGAACTTGGATACAGCACCAGCGCTGATTAGCGCCGGTGCTGACTACCTGGTCATAGGCTCCGCTATTTTTAATAGCGGTGATATTGTAGGTACAATAAGGGAGTTTGAGAGTTTGTAAAAATTTAATAACTGTTAGGTCTTGCCTAACAGTTATTGTTATAAGCAAGCCAATCAAATATTTCTTTTCGAAAAACTTTTTTTGAATTAAAATAATTTGGAAAATCTGAAAATTTTAGAATCAACTTTTCTTTTCTGTCTTCCTTCAAATAATCCAAGAAACTAGAGTAGGGATATGTTTTTAGATATTCTAAAGTTTTTTTAATATTTTTTAAACCATTTTCTCTCCACTTGCTATCGATTAATTTTACAGGATTTAGGTGAATGTAAGAAAATATATATTTTAGTTGATTGTCAGTGTTTAGATGAACTGATTTAAATTTACCTTCGAAAAGCCCACCAGTTCTTTTGTAAGTTTCATTAAAATACATAGAGTAAGCTGTAGATAGTTTTTGCATGAATTTACTTAACCCATCGTCTGTTAAGGGGGTTATTAGTATGTGAAAATGGTTAGGCATTAGACAGTATGCTCCAATAGATACTAGTTGATCTTCTGTTTTGTGTGCAAATACACCACCAGTTTCTTGTAGGTTAAAGAAATTAAATCTTTCGTTTGTGTTTACCCCATACAAAAGAGCAAGAAAACGCTCGTAATCTTTTTTCGAGAGAAATATTTTTTGTTTACTATTTCCTCTATTATAAATGTGATAGTATTCACCTTTTACAAATGCGATTTTTCTTATAGACATAGAGATATTATATTATAAAATAACCTGTTAGGCAAGACCTAACAGGTTTAAAAAATGTTAAGTTTAAGAAAAAAGGTCTTTATCTGAGACACCATATCCACGCATGATTACATATGCTTCATAAAGATCTACTTCAATTGATTTTAAATTTTCTGACGTATTATAAAATATCTTTTTTAGATTTTTAACTTTATCTTGTAATTCTTGAGCCATTTCAGGATATTCTGATGCAAATTTTATATAATAGGATGCTTTTCTATAACTTTTTCCCATTCCACCAGCAAAATATAAAAAAAAATTACCATATACAGGGTAGTCGTGTTCACGTCTACGTATGAATTCTTCAAAACTCAAAATCCCTTCTTTCTTTTCGATGGGGGTTCCAGGTGACGGAGTTGTATTTTCGATAGACATAAACATACTATATTACAGTAAGAACACTTTGTAAATGGCCTTGCATACAGTATAATTGTAGTATGTTTTTATCTGATAAAAAAATAAAAGATTTAGAAATAAAAGCAAATGAAATACGGCAAAGTATCATCGAGATGCTTTTATCTGCTGGTAGTGGACACACAGCCGGACCACTAGGCATGGCAGACGTATTTACTCTTTTTTATTTTCATATTTTAAAACATGATCCAAAGAATCCATCTTGGGAGGAGCGAGATAGGCTCGTACTTTCAAATGGGCATATCTGTCCAGTACTCTATGCGAGCATGGCTCACGCTGGATATTTTCCAATTGAAGAATTAAAAACTTTACGAAAATTCGGCACTCGTCTCCAAGGGCATCCACACAGAGAGTACCTGCCTTATGTAGAGACTTCTTCAGGTCCGCTTGGTCTTGGTCTTTCTCAGGCTGTAGGTATGGCTTTAGCAGACAGGATAGATAAAAAAGAAAATGATAGATTTATATATTGTTTCTTAGGAGATGGTGAACTCGATGAGGGGAATAACTGGGAAGCTATCATGCTTGCTGGTAAAAATAAATTAAGGAATTTAATTGTGGTAGTAGATAGAAACAACATTCAGATAGATGGATTTACAGAAAACATTATGCCGCTTGAGTTGCTCACGGAGAAATGGAGTGCTTTTAATTTTAATGTGATAGAAGTAAATGGTCATGATTTTCAAGCCTTAAATCAGGCAGTTGAAGAAGCAAAAGCTGTTTATGAAAAACCAACGGTCATAATAGCTCACACCATCCCAGGTAAAGGCGTGCATGAATTTGAGAGAGATTATAAATGGCACGGGTATGACCCAAATGTAAAAGAAGCAAAAGAGGATTATACAAATGCATTAAAAGAATTACGCACATTAGGCGGTAAGATTAAAAGTGAGCATGAATAGCAATTTTTTAAAAACAAATTTTTAAGGGGTCTCGCGGCTGTCGAGCCGCGAGTTTCAGGATTTTTTAAGCTTCAAAAAATCTGTACCGGCAAAAATTTAGGTTTTTAAAAAATTGCTACCAAATAAAATCAAATGTTAAACCCAAAATTAAAATTAAATACTAAAATTTTTAATGACGATGTAGAGCAAGTTCCCATACGTAAAGGTTTTGGTGAGGGACTTGTGAAGGCAGGGGAAAATGATACAAATGTTGTGGCACTTTGTGCCGACCTCACAGAGTCTACCCAGATGATTTTTTTTAAAGATAAATTTCCTGAGAGATTTATAGAAGTAGGAGTAGCGGAGCAGAACTTGGTAACTGTAGCGTCAGGTATGGCTGCTATGGGTAAAATTCCTTTTTGTTCTTCGTATGCTATGTTTTCTCCTGGGAGAAATTGGGAGCCGATACGTACGACGATAGCGTACAATGACAGACCTGTTAAAATAGTGGGCTCCCATGCTGGTATCTCTGTGGGACCAGACGGTGGAACTCATCAAGCCTTAGAAGATATAGCAATCATGCGCGTGATACCAAACATGCAAGTTTTCTCACCATGTGACTCAATAGAAGCAAAGAAGGCTACACTTTCTATAGCTAAGATAGGGAAGCCAGCATATCTCCGTCTTGCACGTGAAAAGACTCCTATCATTACGACAGAGGAGACACCATTTGAGATAGGGAAAGGGGAGTTGTATTGGATACCAGAGGTGGGTATGGCTGAAGTGGGTATTATAGTTACAGGAGGACTTATGTATCGTGCATTACTCGCTGCAAAGGAGCTCGAGAAAGAGGGTATTAAGATAAAAGTTTTAAACTTAGCTTCGATAAAGCCACTTGATACTGAAGCAGTTATAAATCTCGCAAAAGAAACTAAAAAGATCGTCACAGTAGAAGAGCATCAGATAGCAGGAGGTATGGGGAGCGCAGTTGCAGAAGTGTTTGCTCAAAATTTCCCAGTGCCCATAGAGTTCATCGGAGTGAAAGACAGGTTTGGTCAGTCTGGTACTCCCGACGAGCTTATCGAGTATTATGGTATGGGCAAGGATGCTATTAAAGATGCAGTGAAGAGGATACTAAAAAGAAAAGTTACACAATAATTTATGTTTGAGAATACCCCATTAAGCAAATCTAATAGTGATAAATTTAGCTTGGTAGACCTTGAAACCCTGCTCGGTGAAACATTGAGATCATTCCAAGAGTCACAAAAATTTGCACAATCCATATTAGAAGAACTTAGGGATGTTGATCATATTTTACATGAGAAAATAGGAAATAATTACTTGGGTGGTTTCGGCTTAGGATATCCCTTTTATGCTGAAACTAAGCATGGTTTTGTAAAAGTGAATGAAATTAGTAATTTTATTGAAGCCAATTTAGTACAAATAAGAAAAGGTATATCCATAGATGGGGGTGGTGGTTGGACCTGTGTTGATTGTCAAGCACAAAATAATTTACCTGATTTAAGATCTGTGTGTCAAAATTGTAATTTAGTAAATCCAGATATTAAGCCTAGGAAGGTTCTTAAAATGCTTCCAGATATGGATATGTTAGTTGTTTTAGAAAATGTTAATGAGGAGACACTTTTTGATATACAGATTACGTTAAGTAAACAAAGTTATATTCAATCTGATATTTCAATAAAAAATGCCTTACAAAATATTAAAGAAGTTTTAAATTCACTAAAAAATGGAGAAAAAACCTCTGCTAAAATACCAATTGATATGCATGTCGTTTCTTACGATCAATTTAATGTTGCTTTTAAACAAATAAGTAATGGTAATAAAGCTTTAATTAAAAGTAATGCATTGCATATGACTTGGGAAGGTTACGATCTACCATTTTGGTTTGATTTTGTTTTTTCTGCTTATGAACTAGGTCATATGAATGAAGATTTAAAGAAAAAAGTTGTAGAACTTAGAAAAATCATAAAAGATTATTGGGGTGAAGATCGTATCATAAAAGAATTAAAAGATAATTATCCTAGAGCAAAAAGAATTTTGGATACAAAAGAAATAGAAATTGCTCTTAGAGAAAAAATAAAACAATGGTAAATATGAAATATATAGACTTACATACACACACCACATTTTCTGATGGATTGTTTACTCCTATGGATCTTTTAGATAAAGCAAAGGAGTATAATTTATCTGTTATATCTATAACTGATCATGATACGCTAGGGGCATATGACAAGTCTGTATTTGACTATGCAGAAAGTTTAAATATTCAGCTGGTGCCCGGCATAGAATTATCAACACAGGATTCGTCAGGACACAAATATCACATCTTAGGTCTACTGATTGATTTAGAAAATACTCACATAAATAATTTGATAAAAGATTTGAAAAGTAAACGTATTTCTTATGCAGAAAAAGTTTGTAGCTTATTGAAAAATGATGGGTGGTCTGTAGATTCAAATAAATTGATAAAGAATTCAAAAGAAATTATTACTAAAGCTCATATTTCTAGGTCTATTTTATTAGATGTCCATAACCATAAAAAATTAATTAATATTTTTGGTATTATTCCAAGTGAGGGAAAGTTTACAGAAAAATTTTTAATTAAGGGTGGAGAATACTATATATCTAACCCAGATAAGTTGGATGTAAAAAAAGCTATAGATATAATTCATCAGGCTGGCGGATTAGCAATTTTAGCTCATCCAGCTTTTAATGTTATGCAGGGGGAAGATTTAGTTGAAATGTGTGATAATTTTAAGGACATCGGTATAGATGGATTTGAGGCTATAAATATTCAATTTAATAAAAGTAAACATGATGAACGTGTAGATTTAGTAGACTCTTTTTCAAATTATGCTAAGAAGAATGGTTTAGCAATAACAGGTGGTTCTGATTTCCATCATCAAAGTAGAGACTTGATGGGTAATTTTATTGACCTTGGTTTTAATGGTGATAAATATAAAGTGGATGAGTTGATATTAAAGAATCTAAAAAATTTATGTAAAAATAAATTACATTAATTTTATATTTTTCTTATTTTAAAACTTTCCGGTGCAGACTTTAGATATTCTTCAATTTTTTCTTTTGAGAGGAGACCTTTTTGTGCACCTATTTCTTGGACTACTGCCATGGAGTTTATAGATCCCCAAGCAAGTGCCTCACTAATATTTTTACCTTCTATGAGTGCAGCTACTACAGTAGAAGAAAATGCGTCACCAGCACCAGTACGTTCGACTGGAGCTTTAGGGTCAGGGTAGGTAGGCATAGCAAAATACTCGTTTCCGTCATATGCATAAGAGCCCTTAGTTCCATCTGTTATGACCGCTATCTTTGGTCCGAGTTCATACATTTTTGTCAGTAGGTCTTTTACTTCGTCATGCTCTGTAATACCTAAGATAGTTTTAGCTTCTTCTACGTTGCAGAAGAATATATCACTCCTTTTATACACCTTTTTCATTTTTTCATAGCCAAGTTTTATCTGAAAGATACCGGGTTGAAATGCGAGTTTTATCTCAGGATTTTTTTCTAGATAGTCTATGATCTCATCTATGTAGGGGAGAGACTTTTCTCCAAGAGAAGTCAGGTATACCCATTTTGGATTTCCTATGTCTTGTAGTTTGTAAGGAAAGTTAGAATGTTTTTGTAAAATTGTCCTTTCATCCTCGTACCAGAGTATGTAGTGGTAGTTTGTAGGTTGGTCATTATTTATTGTTATGAATTCTGTAGACACACCATCTTTCTTGAGTGTTTCTAGACATACATCACCATTTCTATCTTTGCCTATGTTTGCGACAAGTGCAGATTTGAGTCCTAGGCGACTTGCTGATACAGAAGCATTAGCAGCATTACCAACAGCTGGGATTTCTGTGACTGATTCGTAGGGGATCTTGGCTCCGAAAGCCATAGATATCTGACAATTTTCTTTATTTATATCACAATGTACACGAGCATCAGCTATTTTAATAAAAGCATCTATAGTGATCTCACCAATAGCTATAAAATCATAATTATTATTCATAATTACATTATAACATATTTTATTTTATGGAGAAAAAACTAAGAGGATAGGAAATAACTTAAGATACTTGCTCGACTATTTCTAGTTCTTCTTTTGTATTTATACCTATTGCTTCTTTGTTGTCTATGGTTATTGTAGCTATGATCTCGTTTTGTTCTGTGGCGAGATGTATGAGGTCTGTGAGATAGTATTCATTTTGAGCATTTTCATTTTTTAATTTACTTAGATTTTCCCATAGCCACGGACCATTAAATATATAAGTAGTGATATTAACTTCTTTGATACTTTTCTCATTTGTATTCGCATCTTTGTATTCTTTAATACCTAGAATGGTATTACCATCTCGAAGTATTCTTCCAAAATTCATGAAGCCCTTTTTCCAGCCTTCAAAGTTCTCTACGATAGTTGTAGTAAAAGTAACTTTAGCTTTTCTATCTGTATGTGTTTTTATTAGGTTTTTTATTGTTTGAGAAGATATAAAAGGTTGATCTCCGGCAAGTATTAAGACATGTTCCGCATCATCTGCATGTTCTTTTGCAGACGCGACTGCATGACCTGTACCTAACTGTTCTTTTTGGTATGCGTATACGACAGCATCCCCTAATTCTTGTTTCACTAACTCTGCTTTATGACCTACTATTGCCACAGGCTTGCTTGAGGTTATGCCGTGGATAGATTCGAGTACGTGTCGTATCATTGGTCTACCTTTTAGAATAGTCAAAACTTTCGGTATATCACTTTCCATTCTTTTGCCTTTTCCAGCTGCAAGTATAAGAATTTTTGTTCTAGATAGCTCTTTTTCCATAGTTTTTTATAATAACACGATTTTAATTTTTGTAAAGTAGTTTTATTTATATTATAAGTACGGCGTGCATTGACAAAACATCTTTTTTATTATAAGGTGAACGGTATTAAATATAAGTAATATAATATGGAAAAATTTATCAATTGGATTTTAATCTTAGTTTTACTAGTAGTTCCACAGGTTGGTTTTACAGCTGAATGTGCTCCTGCGCCTGTTTCTATTATCAGTGATTCTTCTATAACCGTCGAAGGTGGTGGTACAGCTGTCCCTACACATACAAGTGTACTCTGGACTACTATCTCTGGCGCTATATGGATCTGGGATACAGAATTTGTTTCAAATCCTAACATAAATGAAGAAGTTACTTTTGTAAAATCTTTTGAGGTAGCAAATACTGTACACAATGCTAATTTAGAGATTGCTGGGGATGATTTTTATGAAGTTACTTTAAACGGTAGTATTGTTGCGTCAGAATACGGTGAAGGTAATTTTGCAGCTATAAAAACCTTTAACCTAAACAGTAACATACAGTCTGGAACAAATACTCTAAAAATAAAGATAATAAATGCAAAGTATTTTTTTGACGGACAAGGTACAAGTACAAACAATCCAGGAGGGGTTATTTTTAAAGTTACTGTAGATGCTGAGGATTGTTCTAATAGTTCAAATGGTGGTGGATCATCTGGTGGTAATTCTTCAGGAAGTAAGATGAAAGATACTAATGGAGGAAATGATACAAATACAACAGGTGGAGCTAGTAATACTCCTTCTAATTCTCTTGCAAAACCTACAAATCCTCTTATTTCAACTATAGCAGCTTTCACTGCTGATAATAATACTCCTATAGATGGGGAAGTTCTCGGAGCAGAAGATTTGATGGATAAGATGGATGTTATGGGTAAAGATGAACCTCTCACTGCTCTTGCTCTTCCTGGCTTCAGTATATTGGGAGAAGTGTATTGTTCTCTTATTGCTTTAGCGATACTTCTTATTTTATACATAATAGGAAGACTTATCTTTACGAATGATGAGGATTATAAAAAGAGGATACAGCTTATAATCACAGGCTCACTTATAACTATCATTTTTCTATTCTTATTTAATTATACATGTCTCCTAATACCTCTTATAGTCTTGTGTGTGATACTTTGTGGCTTAATATATACTAAGAAAATATAACTATATCGATTTATTTTATTGTTTGCAAAAAACAGCTGGTTCGCCAGCTGTTTTTTATTAATTATACACAAAAATGCTTTGGTATTTAATATAAAAGAGTTATAATTTATATGTTGGCAAATGAAATTAAATAATAAAAAGTTTAGTAAAGGAATTATCTCTAAAACGTTTTTTTACGTTAAGTTTTTTATCTTTGTTTTTATTATAATTCTAAATGCTTTCTCTTTACATATAGTACATGCTACAGCTGGAGTTCCTAAGATTATTAATTTTCAAGGACGCTTGCTAGACTCTAGTGGGAACTTGCTCGGTGCTTCTTCAGGTACAGATTATTGTTATAAATTTTCTATTTATGATGCGACAACAGCTGGATCAAAGATCTGGCCTTCAGGCTCTCCATCTACGATGACGATATCGACACGAAGCGGAGTATTCGATGCTAGTGTTGGAGATACAGGTGCAGGGGGGGATACTTTAGATCTTACTTTCACTGATGATCAAGCTTTTATGGATGTGCAGGTTGCGACAAAAGTGGGAGCTTCTTGTACGACTGGAGCTGATGAAGTTTTTGAATCACTTACTCCTCGTCCACAAATAGTTTCATCTGCATTTGCTATTAATTCTGGCACTGTCGGAGGTTTTACTCCCGCACAGTCAGCTACAAATAGTCAGATCCCAGTTCTTACTTCTGGGGCTGTAGTTTTAGGTCATGCGACTACTGCTGGAGTCTCTTCAGTAGGAGCAGCTCCACTTGCAGTGGATGCTGGAAGTTCGGGTGTTTTAAATTTAAATAACACATCTACCGGAAATATTTTATTAGGAGGGGGCTCGGCTTCCACTGGCTGTACTTTAACAAATTCCACTGGTGCATTTGCATGTGCTGCGGGACTTACGGGAACAGCTGTTACAGATTCTGGGCTTACAGCTACCAGAATAACTTTTGCTGGAACTGGGGGGCTACTCTCTGATGATGCAGATCTAACTTTTGCTACAGATACATTAACAGCGACAAAATTAAATGCTACTACTAATATCCAACTAAACGGTACTATAGTTTTAAGTGGTACAACTCTCGGCTCAACTATTGTATCCTCTTCTCTTACTTCTATCGGTACACTTATTTCTGGTGCTGTACCTGCATCTCTTGTAACTGCTGGAACTTTCGGTACAGGAGCTTATGTTATGGATACATCAATTAGAGTACCACTTATTATAGGCAGCAGTTTTACTACGGGTGATTTAACTTTGCAAACTACTTCAGGTGTAGGTGCAACAGGGGCAGATATGCATTTCTTAGTAGGTAATAATGGTGCTACTGAAGCTATGACTATTTTAAATAGTGGTAATGTCGGTATTGGGACGACGAGTCCTCAAAGAATACTTCACCTAGAAGTTTCAAGTGGGGAGGCAACAATTTATGCTCGTTCTACAGATGCCACAGGTTACACAGGCATGAACATGTACAACGATACAGGTGATTTAACTGGTAGCTTACAAATAGGAAACAGCAATGCTAGTGAAGCGGCACTTAGAAACAATATGTTCATGGGTGCTCGTCAAGCAACAGGTAAACTTATCTTTGTACGTGACACAGGAGCTACAGAAATGGCTAGATTTGATGAGAATGGTAAATTTGGTATCGGTATCACCACCCCAGCCTCCCTCCTCCACATCCAAGGAGGACTAACAACCACAGGCTCTGTACTTACCCTAGGAACAAACGAAACTACCGTAGTAGCAAATGATGTCTTAGGCAGAGTAAACTTTTATGCACCCCTAGATGCTGCAGGAACAGACGCGAATCTTGTAGCTGGTTCCATAGTAGCTCAAGCAGAAGGTACGTTCTCTTCTTCCAGTAATGCCACTTCCTTGCTCTTCCAAACTGGCTCCAGTGAAGTTGCTACTACTAAGATGGCTATTACTAGTGGTGGGAATGTTGGCATTGGGACAACGACTCCAACAACCAAGTTGTCTGTTTCTCAAACTGATAATTTTGGTACCTATACAGATCCACTTGGTGTGTCCGTTACCTCTTTTGCATATTTAAATCCTACTATAACCTCTGCATCATTTGGAACACCATTTCGTGTTTTTTCACAAGAAACTGTTCTCAATCCATCGTCGGACCCTGGCACTAAGGTTATAAATGGTATAGTTTCGCAAATAACTGTACCCTCTGGCAGTGTTAATCTATCAGGTGTAACTATGAGAGGTCTTAACTTTACCGTACAACATGGAGGAACTGGTGCATTAAATGCTTTAGTTGGATTACTTGGAAATGCAACTAATAGGACGACCGGTTCTGTGACAACAGCGACTGGTGGTCAATTAACATTTAATAACCTTAGTACTGGTACAATTACGACAGCTTACGGATTGAACGTCTCAGACATTACTAATGCTGGAACAATTACTAATACATACGGTGTATATGTCGGTGATATTACAGCAGGTACACAGACTAACACACCATTTTCATTTTATGCGTCGGATGCTAGTGCTTATAACTATTTCGCAGGGAGTGTGGGTATAGGGACAACGGCACCAGGCAGAAAGCTACACATTTCAGATGCAGGAGATTGGGGTGGAGCAATCACTCTTCAAAATACTGGTTCGGGAGGAGAACAATATTCTTTATTAGTAGGAAATACTGCAAGTGGTCAAGCAGGAAAGTTTGCAATATATGATGAGGGTGAAGATTTTAGGTTTGTAATTGATACTAATGGTAAGGTCGGTATAGGATTAACAGCTCCAGGTCAAGAACTTGAAGTTCAAGGTGATGTTCGTCTTGATTTGAATGGTACCGCGACTACTATTGCTTTATGTCATGCTAATGCTGATACTACTGATGAAGATATTGTCGACTGTAGTGGAGCTCCCTCTGACTTAGCTGAGTGGTATGAGACTACAGAAGGAGTAGAAGCTAGTGATATCGTGGCTTTCACTGAAGATATACTAACTTATCAGGAACAACAATTTGATCCGTTCACAGGTCAATCTACTGGAGAAAATCTTGAAAGGAAGCTTAGTATTTTAGCTAAGGCTACCAAAGAGAATACTAATAAAATTGCAGGTGTTATCTCAACATCTCCTAATCAAGTTTATGGTGAAGATGTACTCAAAAGTAGTGCTAAAAATCCTCAGCCACTTGCTATAGCAGGTCGTGTATTAGTGAAAGTTGATCCCGACTCGCTACCTATTTCTCCAGGAGATTATCTAACATTATCGAATAAACCCGGCAAGGCAACGAAAGCCATAAGAGCAGGAACTGTAATAGGTAAAGCTCTTGATTCATGGGCTCCTAATACTAATTCTTCTACTGTCTTGTTTTTTATTGAACAAGGGTATTATAAAGGAGAAAGCCTAAGAGACTTTGCTGGAATCGATGTTGATAATATTTCAGACTCAGGTGCTATAATTTTAGCTAAATTCTTGAGCGACCAAGAAACACAAGAAGGAGTAAATGGAGAAGACTTAAATGTTTCTGAATTACTCACTGATCGTATAGCTGCGGGACTCGAAGTCATAACACCAAAATTAACAACATCAGAAATTGAAACAGAAAACATACATGTGTCTGGTGACGCGATTTTTGAAGGCCTCACATTCTTTAAAGGCACTCCGGAGCTTCCTGGTAAGGTCACGTTTGATACAGAAGTCGAATTTAATATAACACCAACATTCAACAAAGATACTGCTGGTTTTGCTTTAATCAAGGAAGGAGACAAGAGCGTCCGTGTCTCTTTTGAAAAACCTTACACCACTACACCTGTAGTTGCTACCTCTATTTCATTTGAAGCCACAGACAATATAGACGAGATAAATGCTGATGCTTTATTTTCTCAAAATATAACTTCAATTGTTTTAGAAAAAGATGAGACAGGTTTCACTATAATGCTTAATAAAATAGCACCACAAAATATACGTTTTTCATGGATTGCTCTTAGTGTTAAAGATGCGAATACTTCTGAGAGCGAAGATACTGGTCTAGAATTTATCTCTCCAGATGGAAGTTCTAGTGGAGGTCCAGATATGACACCAGAGCCTGACCTACCATCAGATTCTACTCCAGTTGTAGAGCCTACACCTCCACTTGCAGATCCGACATTAGAAGTTATACCAGAACCAGAAGTGAATATAAACGAAGAAGATATTGAGAGTATGGCAGAGCAATCGACTCCAGAACCTGAATTGTAAAATATGTTATGATAAGATAATGTTTAGTATAAATTTTTTAATTTATGTAATAAGATTTATCAGACGGTATGTTGTATTTCTCACCATACTTTTTTTGATACTTCTTAGTACAGTAATTTTTTATTTTTATAATAAAAGTACTATAAATAAAGATCCTGATATAATTGCTGAAGGTAAGGCTTTGGTTTTAGTGGAGACTGTTGGCAAGTTAGCTTTTTTACCTCAAAATGAGATACCGACTATTGCTGTTGTTTCTGATCCTCTTTTATTGAAAGATCAACTATTTTTCATTGATGCGAAAAAGGGGGATATGGTCCTTATTTATGCAAATAAGAAAAAAGCTGTGTTATACGACCCTATAGCTAATAAAATAGTGAACATGTCTACTATAAATTCTAGCAGTAAACCTAAAGATTTATTATTAAATTCTAGAGAGAATCAAGCTTCAGATTCTTCTTCATCAGGCGACAGCCAATTTTAATTTTTAAGATGAATGATTTTAAATTTAGAAAATATTTTTTACAAAAGCGTACAAGATTTTTGATTTTGTTTCTTGTTATTTTTTTATTTGTAGTTAAATATGATTTAGTAGTTTTTGCTGCAGAGCTTACTAGTACGAATTTCATTATTCGTGATCCAATAGTTGGAACAGGTGGTGGGTACGGAAGCTCTTCTAGTTTTCAGTTAATTTCTGCGGGGCATAATATTTTATCTGGAGTTGGTTCTTCTACTTCTTTCTTAACCCGTTACGGTTTTTTATATTATGAGGATGAAGAGGATCCAACGATTACTTTCGATATTGATGTTACATCTGCTGATACTTGTAGTACCACAGAAAGCGGAACACCTTATACAGTAGCCTTAGGTACTATTACAACAGGAGATACAAAAGTCTCTGGTGCAACAGACTCTATTAATAGTATTTGTCTAGATTTAGATACTAATGCTTCTAGTGGTGCAGTCGTAACAGTTTTTAATGAAAATGGAGCAAATGGTTTAGCCTCATCTTCTGTGCCAGCTGATAATATAAATAGTATTGATGGATCAGTTGCAAATGGTACAGAAAATTATGGTCTTTGCATTGTTTCAACTAGTGCTACCACAGGTACATTAGATGATGAGGGTGGATACAATGCAGATACATGCGCAGTAAATTCTGAGACCAATAATGTGCAGGCATTATCTACGGTAGGGGAGAATATTTTTGATACTAATGGTGCTGCTATTGTTGGTGGACGTGGTCAGGTTTCTGTTCAGAGTTCCATTAGTTCTACTACTCCAGCACACAATGATTACAGAGATACTGTTACCTTTATAGCTACAAGTACTTTTTAGATTGATAATTATAGTCATAATAGCAAGTTATCCACAGTCTAAATAGAATGATATAAGTTAAAAAATTTGTTATAATAAATAGGTAAATTTATCAACAAAAATATGATTAAAAAATATATCAGACTGTTTTCTTCTAGGTTTATAAGTGGAACTATTATAATAGCTTTATTGTCTCTTATGATTATTCCAAGCTTGGCAATGGCTGCATCAGTCACTGCTTTTTCAGTTCTTTTATCTAGAGAGAAGGCCTCTACTCTTGCAAATCAAACTATAACTTTTACAACTCCTACAGGAGTAGCTTCTGGTCAGACTATAATTCTTACTTATAACAATAGTACTAGTGTCGCGACAGCTCTTGATTTTGAAGATATTGATCTTACAGATGATGGCACGAACGTAACTCTTGCTGCATCTCCATCTGGAGCTACTTGGGGTGTGGTGCGTACGTCAAGTACGGTGATTACTTTTACAAATGGTACTACAGCTGTAGCAGCTGGTAGTGTGATTGCAATTGAGATAGGTACACATGCTACTACGGGTGCCACTGGAGTAGAACAGATCACAAATGGATCTGCAGGTACTACGACACTTACACTTTCTGGAACTTTCGGTGATTCCGGTACAGTAGCTATGTCTATCATTGATGATGATCGAGTTTCTATTACAGCTACTGTAAACTCTTCTCTCACTTTTGATCTTGATACGACTGCAGCCGATACTTGTTCTACTACAGAGTCAGGTACAGCTTATACTGTGGCTTTGGGAACTATCACTACGACTGACACTCGGGTCTCTGGTGCTACAGATAGTATAAACAATATTTGTGTAGATTTAGATACAAATGCTTCTGGCGGTGCAGCTGTAACTGTTTCTAATACTAATGGTGCAAGTGGCCTGGTTTCAACTTCTGTTACAGCTGATGATATAGATAGTTCTGATGGTTCTGTGGGAGACGGTACAGAAAATTATGGTTTATGTATAGTTACTAGTACTGCTACCACAGGTACATTAGATGATGAAGGTGGATACAATGCAGATACGTGCGCAGCAAACTCTGAGACTAATAACGTACAAGCATTATCCACTACTCCTGAAACTATATTTGATACAAATAGTGCTCCAATAGCTGGTGGACGTGGACAGATAGCTGTGAATGCTTCTATTACTGGAGTACAGCCAGCTCATACAGACTATACAGATACTCTAACTTTTGTAGCTACAGGAACTTTCTAAATTTAAGTAATGAAGAATTATCTAAAACACAAAGCCTTGTTTGCACTTTTTGTGGTAATAATACTTTTTGTTTTTATTTACCCAAATGATATTTATGCACTTAGTTTGACGCCTACTCGTTTTGAATTACGTGGTGATCCAGGTGAGATTATCACACAAGAGATGTTTATTAATAATGAGACAGGAACTGCTGAGACTTACTATTCTTCTTTTGCAAACTTTGAAGCACAAGGTGAGTCAGGTAGTCCAGCTTTTACAGATCCTAAAGATGACCTTGGTACTTGGATGAGTACAGATATAAGTTCTGTATATTTACCTTCTAAAACCAATAAGATTGTTCCATTTACTATTACTATTCCAAAAGATGCTGAGCCAGGAGGTCACTTCGCTGTAATTTTTTGGGGTACTACTCCAGCAGGAGGTGATACTGGGGTTTCTGTGGGAGCTAAAACTGGAATACTAGTCTTACTGTCTGTAAGTGGTGATGTGAAAGAAGAAGCAGGTTTGCTTAATTTTAATACTAAAGATAATCAATTTTTATACAATACTTTACCTGTTTCTTTTGAATATAGATTTAAAAATGCTGGAGGAGACCGCATAAAGCCTCAAGGTAAGATCACTATACGTGATACTATATTTTTTCCCGCAGATTATGTCGATGCAAATGAAGTAGAGGGAAATGTGCTTCCAGGTAGTACTCGAAAATTTAATATTGATTGGATAAAATACGAAAGACCTGCGAGTTATGTGGCACCTACTCAAATATTTAAAAATTTTTTCAGCAAAGTAAATTATCAATGGAAGAACTTTGCAATGGGTCTTTATTCTGCAAATCTAAACTTAGAGTATGGTTTGCAGGCACAACATGTGCAAAAGACTATTTTCTTTTTTGTTTTTCCATGGCAGCTTATCATAGTGATGACTCTCGTTCTCTTCATTGTACTTTTTGGTGGCTGGAAAATAATAAAACGTTACAATAAAT
>ERZ1292633.233-Hain-H41-02um-R1-233-length-73079-cov-202_pt1 | contig 73079 bp, 70 predicted proteins | sample MGYA00564406_ERZ1292633 | MGnify/ENA primary metagenome ERZ1292633 (study PRJEB36523, sample SAMEA6512639) | groundwater metagenome | collected 2019-01-08 | study: AquaDiva: Metagenomics assemblies of 32 groundwater samples
CATCAATTTCGCATTAATCGTTGATAGCTTGCGTTAGTGTTAACAGGCCCTAGTCCGTCGCTCGTCTGTTGTTTCTCGCGTTAGCGAAGCCTCCCTGACCGGACATTGCGTGGCGTCCGGAATACCATCGCGACACAGAGTCCGTTACGTGTGCAAGCCGGCCATCTTCGTCATGTGCACATCGTCCTTTGTCCGAATCATTGGATCTTCAACATTGGACATTCCCCCTTCACCCCCGACTTCCGCCTCATAAGCGATGGGCTAGACCGGCCTCGAAAAGTCCCCTGTTGTTGCGTTAGGATGTACGATCCCGAGATCGAATTCCTGTTCCACTGGGCTCGCGGGAAATGCCCATGTCCATTATACCGGAGCATCGAGCATGGAGACCCATTATACTATTCTGGAAATTCAGGATACGGCGACTCCCGAAGAAATAAAGGATTCGTACCGGCTCTTATTGCAAGTGTGGCATCCGGACCGCTTTCACCATCGGCCCACGCTGATGGAAAAGGTGGAAGAGAAGTCCGGAAAAATTAATGTCGCCTTCGAAACGCTCAGTGACCCTGTCTTGAAACAACGGTATGACGACTGGCTCCGTGCTTCCGGCGGACGGAGTACAAAGACGGTCGAGTCTGTGACCTGCCCTTCCTGTCACACAACGATTCGCCCCGCTCACGAACAGAGCAAAAGCTGGGAGGTTTACGAGCGCCAGCGCCGAGCAACAGAGGAGCACAACCGTGCTACCGGCGCGACGGCTCAAGGAAATCAGCCGTTCCCCCGTGCCAAAACGGCCATGCTGGCCATCGGCGCACTCTTCACCCTCGTTATCGTATTCGTACTCACGAAACCATCAAAAATCCGTATTTCCAACAAGCCCCCTCAGGTGGTTGCACAGGAATCACGTCCGGACAGTGAACCGTTAGCGGGAAACGAGATGGATCCGGATTCCCAAGCCGAGACCGCCCAAGAGGGTGCGTCCAACAGCCCTGTTCAGGCGGATGACCAGACGGCACCTTCGAGGGATACACCTCCGACAACGCCTCAACAGGAGGGCCAAGATCGCCTTGCGCTCACGCAACGACTGATGGCGAAGGCCCCTGCGCGCATACAGGCTCCCCCGGGAGAGATAATCTCAGACGTGGACCAACAACAACTGATGAAGCTGGCCACCCAGGGTTATGCATCGGCGCAAAACCAACTTGGGCAGATGTATGCCAATGGACGAGGCGTGCCACAGGACTATTCGACCGCACGGAAATGGTATGCGAAAGCCGCCGCTCAGGGCCACGGGTGGGCGCTGACCCAGCTTGGGCAGCTGTCTGCCGACGGGCTGGGTGTGCCCCAGGATTATAAACAGGCCCACCACTGGTGGGAACAAGCGGGAACCCAGGGTGTAGCCCAGGCGCAGTACAACCTTGCCCAATTGTACGCCACCGGTCGTGGTGTGCCCCAGAACTATGCGACGGCTCGAGCATGGTACGAGAAAGCCGCCACCCAAGGCCACACATGGGCGCAAGCGCAGCTCGGGCAACTCTATGCTAATGGACAGGGTGTGCCGAAAGACTACGCGGCAGCCAGGAAATGGTATGAAAAATCCGCCGCCCAGGGTAACGCGTGGGCGCAGGCGCAGCTCGCAATGTTATAACTGAGAAATCTCTGCCGGCGTGACAGCCTCGCAGGGGCAATCGGAGGATGCCCTCTTCGACGACGCGAAAAACCCCCTTGAAGAATTGCTGAAGAGGCTGAGGGTGAAGTAGCGCCGCTACTTACCTGCCTACCCAGGTTCACGTACGATCAGAATCTCCCTGCGACACTTCGATTCGCTCCCCCTTGCCCACGTGAAGGAGATCGGCAGCGGAGGCTTCTTTCAGAAATACTTCGAGCCGGCCATCGCTGTTGATCAGCGCACAGGGCTGCTCTGTCAGCCCGTTACTATAGCTGTCGACAAGGTCTTCGATGATCCGGTCGCCGATCCGAATGGACGATTGCCGACGCGTTGTGGTGGAGCGTCCCTCTTCGAGATGCTGGGAGGTGAGGTTAGAAATCAGATTCCCGAACCGATCCACGTAGACAATCTCGCCAATCAGGGCGGTGAGTTCCCAACGTGGTTGAGAGATGGAACACCTCCGGTAGTCTTCGATCACCGGCCCGTACGACTCAAACGGTTCGTGCGTGGCAAGCCTGGCCGCAGCCGGAGCAAAAAGATCCCGCCCATCGAAGGTGCGGCCCGGCGATCCATGCCGAAACGTCTGTTGGTCGATCTCGCGTACTTCAACCGGCTGTTCGTCGTGAAATATGTAGGTGAGCACACCGTTATCCGGGCCCAGAAAAAAGTACCGCGCACTTTTGACGGCAATCGCCCGCCTGGCGCTGCCAACCCCCGGATCGACGACCACGACATGGATGGTGCCTTCAGGAAACTCGCGATAGCACGACTTGAGAAAGTATGCGGCTTCATCGATTCGATACGGAACGATCTGATGGGTGAGGTCGACGATACGAGCGTCCGGGCATGTCGAGAGGATCGCACCTTTCATGCCGGCGACGAACCAATCGCGATCGCCGAAATCCGTCAGGAGGGTGATGAGAGGGCGCGGCGGCGGCACCTTACAATTCCTCGAACTTGATCTCCATGACTTCATATTCGACCATTTTCACCGGCGTCTTCACTTCCACGAAATCGCCGACTCGCTTGCCGATCAGCGCCTTGCCGACCGGAGACTGAATCGAAATGCGGTTCACTTTCATGTCGGCTTCATCCTGCCCCACCAACGTATACACTCGTTTCGACTGCGATTCCTGTTCAATCAAGAACACCGTCGCGCCGAACACAATCGTGTCGGACACGCGACCGGTCGTTTCGATGATGCGGGCCTCGGCTAATTTCGACTGCAATTCCACAATGCGTGACTCAATGAATCCCTGTCGTTCTTTCGCGGCATCATACTCTGCATTCTCGCTCAAATCGCCATGGGCACGCGCTTCGGCAATGGCCTCGATATTTTTGGCACGCTCAACTTTGCGCAACCGATCTAGCTCGGCTTGGAGCGCCTCGTGCCCTTTTCTCGTTATCGGTGTCGGCATACTTCCTCCAAACTACAAGACTGAATGATGAGCCATGGCCTCCTGTTCAGCGATCGGCAATCACCGTTCCGGACTTCCTATGCCGTGGTATTCCTGTAGCGATCGAATGGTGAGTTCTTTCTTGAGAATCGCTTCAATACCCATGATCGCCGCGCGTGCCCCTCGAATCGTCGTATAGTACGCCAGCCCTTTGTTCAGCGCCTCTCGGCGGATCGACAATGAATCAGCATGTGACGACGCAGTACTCACCGTGTTCACCACTAATGCCACCCGCCCGTTCTTGATATGGTCCACAATGTGCGGGCGACCCTCCTTCACCTTGTGCACAGTTTCCGCATCGACCTCATGACTGCGCAAATATGCGGCCGTTCCACTGGTTGCTTGAACGGTGAACCCCAGCTGCTGAAGTCGCCGCACCACATCCAGGCTTGCCGGACGATCGCTCTCCTTGACACTAATAAAGGCCGTGCCTCCTCTCGGCAACGGCGCCCCGGCTCCTGCTTGAGACTTCGCAAAGGCCCACCCAAAGTCCTGGTCGATGCCCATGACTTCTCCGGTGGATTTCATTTCCGGTCCCAACAGAACATCGACCCCCGGAAACTTATTAAAGGGAAAGACCGATTCTTTCACAGATAAATGCATGGGGGTCGGGGCTTCGAACAATCCCAGTTCTGGAAGGCTCTTGCCCACCATGGTCTTCATCGCCAACTTGGCCAGTGGCACACCGATGGCCTTACTCACGAACGGTACCGTACGCGAACCGCGAGGATTGACCTCCAGCACATAAATCGCGTGGTCCTTGATGGCAAATTGCGCGTTCATCAACCCGATCACCCCAAGCTCCAGCGCCAACGCCTTCATCTGCAAGCGAATCTCTTCGATGACATCTTGACCGAGCGAATAGGGCGGCAATGAACAGGCCGAGTCACCTGAATGCACGCCGGCTTCTTCGATATGCTCCATAATTCCGGCCACAACGACGTTCGTCCCATCTGAAATGGCGTCGGCATCGACTTCGATCGCGTCCGACAGATACTTATCGATCAGCACGGGATGTTTCGGCGACGCCTTCACCGCCGATTTCATATACTCAAGCAACCCGGATTCGTCATAGACGATCTGCATGGATCGCCCGCCCAACACATACGAAGGCCGCACGATGACCGGATAGCTGATCCGGGTAGCGATCCGAAGAGCCTCGTCCACCGACCGAGCCATACCACTCTCTGCTTGGCGGAGCCCAAGCTTGTTCAAGAGGTCGCGGAATCGCTCGCGATCTTCCGCGCGATCGATCGCGTCAGGGCTCGTCCCCAAAATTCGTACCCCAGCCTTGGACAAGGGCAGCGCAAGTTTGAGAGGCGTCTGCCCACCGAACTGTAAGACCACTCCCAACGGCTGTTCTCGCTCTACGATGTTAAGGACATCCTCCTCGGTCAATGGCTCAAAATACAGCCGATCCGAAGTATCGTAGTCCGTACTCACCGTTTCCGGATTGCAATTCACCATGATCGATTCGATGCCTTCTTCCCGGAGTGCCATCGCCGCGTGGACACAACAGTAATCGAACTCGATCCCCTGCCCGATACGATTCGGCCCCCCACCGAGGATCATCACTTTCTTCCGATCTGTCGGGCGAGCCTCACATTCGCTTCCATACGTCGAATAGAGATACGGGGTATGGGCCTCAAACTCTGCGGCGCAGGTGTCGACCCGTTTATAGGTCACCCCTCTTTTACCCTGACTGGCCTTCGCCCGCTGTTTCCGGACCGAAGCTGAAGTCGCACCGATGAGCTGTGCAATACGATCGTCTGAAAAACCAAGTTCTTTAGCCTCCCACAAGAGCGATTCCTCAAGCACTGCTGGTTTCTTCCCCGCATGGCCAGCCAACAGGGTTTCAAATTGCATGAGCTCTCGAATCTGCTCCAGAAACCAGGGGTCGACTTTTGTCAGCGCAAACAGGTCGTCATTGGAAAGGCCAAGACGCATACCATCCGCGATATGCCACAGCCGCTCGGCAATCGGAGTCCGCAGATGTTGGCGTACCCGTTCCAACGCCGGTTGTCGATCGAATCCCTCTGGAATGCCGCGATCCAACCCTTCTCGCGACGAAAGTCCGTTCATATTCAACTCCAGCGAACGGATCGCCTTCTGCAGGGATTCTTTGAACGTGCGCCCGATCGCCATCACTTCGCCCACCGATTTCATTTGGGTCGTGAGGGTCGGATCGGCCCCTCGGAATTTTTGGAAGGCAAACCGCGGGATCTTGACCACCACATAGTCGATCGTGGGCTCGAAAGACGCTTTCGTCACACCGGTGATGTCGTTGGTGATTTCATCCAACGTGTAGCCCACAGCAAGCTTCGCGGCAATCTTCGCAATGGGAAACCCTGTCGCTTTCGATGCCAGCGCAGAACTCCGCGACACGCGCGGATTCATTTCAATGACCACCATATCGCCATTTTGAGGATCCAAACCGAATTGCACGTTCGACCCGCCGGTATCGACGCCGATCTCGCGCATGATCCGAACCGCAGCGTCCCGCATGCGCTGGTATTCTTTGTCTGAAAGCGTCATGGCCGGCGCGACGGTGATGCTGTCGCCCGTATGCACGCCCATCGGGTCCAGGTTTTCGATCGGACAGACAATGACGACATTGTCTTTGAGGTCCCGCATGACCTCAAGTTCGTATTCTTTCCACCCGATCAGGGATTCTTCAATGAGGACTTGGCCGACCGGACTCATGGCCAACGCCCAATCGATCAACTTTTCGAACTCATCCCGGTTGTACGCAATGTTCCCACCGGTCCCGCCCATGGTGAATGAGGGTCTGATGATCGACGGAAATCCTGTCTGTTCAAGAATCTTGATGGCTTCTTCACGGGTGTGCGCCGTCCCGCTGGCCGGTACGCGCAACCCGATTCGCTGCATCGCATGCTTGAACGCTTCGCGATCCTCGGCCTTATGAATCGCCTCAGCAGACGCGCCGATCAACGTCACCTTGTACTTTTCAAGCGTCCCGCGCTTGACCAATCCCATCGTCGTATTCAACGCGGTCTGCCCACCCATAGTCGGGAGCAGCGCATCTGGGCGTTCGCGCTCGATCACTTTCTCCACAACCTCGACCGTGATTGGCTCCACATAGGTCCGATCCGCCAACTCAGGATCGGTCATGATCGTCGCAGGGTTGCTGTTAATGAGAATGACCCGGTAGCCTTCTTCTTTCAGCGCTTTGCAGGCCTGCGTGCCGGAATAGTCGAACTCGCAGGCCTGGCCGATGACAATCGGCCCTGAGCCAATCAGTAAGATGGACTTGATATCTGTTCGCCTCGGCACATCGACCTCGTTTCAGAATCAGCTGACGTCCTGCATTGGCCCAATCATCGGCCGGTATGGTGTCGGTAACGGGGGAACCGTCCCTCCACCGGACCCATGATAGTGCTGAAGCGCCTTGGGTAGCCACGCTTCGATCTGATTGATACGCGTCAAATCGGACGGATGGGTGGACAGGAATTCAGGGACCGCCTGCTGGGATCGAAAACAGACCTTCCCGATCATCTGTCTTGGACAGCCGCTCATGCGCTCCCAAAACGGCACGGCTTCACGCGGATCGTACCCAGCCTTCGCCATCAAGAGAAGCCCGATCTCGTCAGCTTCCGATTCTTGCTTCCGATTGAAGGGCAATGACACATTCACCCCATAGGCCCCCAACAAGCCCTGGATCGCCCCGGCATTGGTACGTCCAGTTGCTGCCGCACCCAATGCCGCCACTTGCGCAATCTGGTCCAAAATGCTCCGGCTCATCCGCTCTACCCCATGACGCTGCAACGCATGCGCAACCTCGTGGCCCATCACCGTGGCCAATCCCGCATCATCTTTGGTGTGCTTAAGAATCCCGGTAAAGATCGCAACCTTTCCGCCCGGCAGCGCAAACGCATTCACCATCTTGTCGTCTTGAATAACCGCGAACTCCCACTGATACTCCGGCTTATTAGCGGCTTCAGCAATCTTCCGCCCCACGCGATGCACTAACTCATTCACTTCCGCGTTGTCGCTGAGCGGCGCGGCTCGCAACACCTCACGGAATGCGCTCAAGCCAAATTGTAGTTCCTTCTCTTCAGAGAAAAAGATGACCTGATCACGAGCCGTGCCCGGTGCGCGATAGCACCCGGTCATGCTACCGAACAGACTCAGCGCTGCCCCAGCCCCTAGAGCTGTACACAGGCGCATTACCCCCCGAGCCCCAAGAGCCAGCATCGCCCGGCGTCCAATCGGCGTCGAGAAGACTGTATCGATGTGGCGATCTGACGATTGAATCATGGCGGATCACGTCAATGAAGCTCCCCGCAGCAAGCTGCGGGGTATCTTGCGAAATTCTCCGAAGCCATTACCCCCCTTCGCCAAGGCTACGGAGGGTTCTCCTCGCCTTCATCCCCGTAGCAAGCTACGGGGTATTCGGCGAAGGAGAATAAACAATTCGGCACATCAGTCACTGGAAGCGTTGGTTATGGCATCCAGAGGTACATGAATTGCGGTGTGCCACCTCGCACCATCGACAAGACATCTAAATTGGCTAACCCGGTGAGGCCTGTACTCGTCCCGAACAGGCGCGAGTACATATTGTTTTGATACTCCCCTCGCCGCCCATAGGTCACAACCCGTGCCTCTGTGAGGCCCGCTTTCTTCTTGGCCAACTCAACCGCGTCCTCGAGATATCCGATTTCGTCGATCAAGCCTGCTGCCTTGGCCTGATCTCCGGAATAAATCCGTCCATCCGCAAGTTTCCTAATTTGTTCGGCCGACAGATTGGGACGGCCCTCCTGTACCACCGCCAGGAACCGTTGATAGAACGAATCGATCACGCTTTGAAAAATCCCTCGCTCCTCCGGTGTCATCACTCGAAACGGTGAGCCCATATCTTTACGGGGACCGGACGTGATGGCGCTGGCTTCGACGCCCACTTTTTCAAGCAATCCCCTCGCATTGACGGTCAACATAATGACGCCGATACTGCCCGTGACCGTCGAGGGATGGACCAGGATATTGTCCGCAGCCATGGCCAGATAGTAGCCTCCTGACGCCGCCACATCCATCATCGAGGCGATCACAGGAATCTTTTTCTTGAGCTTGAACTCCCGCAACTCGTGATACAAAATGTCCGAGGCGGTCACGGTTCCCCCCGGACTATTGATACGAACGACCACGGCTTTGATCTTCTCGTCCTTCGCGGCCTTCGTCAGCTCTTCCTTGAACGTCGCCAGCATATTTGGATGCGGAACGAGGCCCTCTTTGTCTTGCGAGCTGATGACCCCCGACAGATCGAGCAACAGGACTTTTCCATCGCCCGTGCCGCTGAGCTGCGTTTCCTTCACTGGCCCCGAAGGCTCGATGAGATTGACTGTCACACAACCAGCTTGCAAACCGATGACTGCAAGAAGACAGAGCCGAACAAATAGTGCGCCAACTCTAATCATGCTGTTTCTCCATCAACTGAGTGAACCGGGTGAATAAGTAGGCAGAGTCATGGGGCCCGGGGGACGCCTCGGGGTGATACTGCACGGAAAAAATCTGGTGATCGACAGAGGCTAATCCTTCAATCGAGCGATCGTTCAGACTGAGATGTGTCACCAGAACTTGACCGAAGGACGTCTCAATAACGGGCAGTTGTTCGGGCATTTCACTGATCGGATGAGCCATGGCGACGGCGAAATTGTGGTTTTGCGACGTGATCTCGACTCGTCTCGTGAGGAGGTCCATGACCGGATGGTTCGCCCCATGATGGCCGAACTTCAACTTATAGGTCTGAAGTCCCAGCGCGAGACCGAGAATCTGATGCCCTAAACAAATGCCAAAGATCGGACGGTGTCCAATCAATTGCCGCATGGCCTCAACGGCATAGGGCACTCCCTCCGGATCCCCAGGACCATTCGACAGAAAAATCCCATCGGGCTTGAGGGCTTCAACCTGCGCCGCAGTGGTTGAGGCCGGCACGACGGTGACGTCACAGCCCACATCGACCAGCCGACGTAGAATATTCAGTTTGACCCCGAAATCATAGGCGACAACATGCCACCGCTTCGTTACGTCGGATCGAGGCTTGTCGCCGAGCGACGGTGCCCACTCGCCTGTTCCCTCCGTCCACCGATAGGCCTCTTTGCACGTCACCGCTGTCGCCAGATCGCGCCCAACGATGCTCGGAGCAGACTGCGCTTTCGCAACGGCTCGTTTTGGATCTCCATCAATATGGGTAATGAGGCCCTGCTGTGACCCATGTTCGCGCAAATGGCGGGTCAAGGCCCGCGTATCCAACCCCTCGATGCCTACAATTTTCGCCTCATGCAAATAGGCTTGCACCCTTTGCCGGCTGCGCCAGTTACTGGAAAGTCGGCTGGCCTCTTTTACGATAAATCCCTCAGCCCAAATCTGCCGCGACTCGGCATCCTCCGAAGTGACCCCATAGTTTCCAATATGAGGAGCGGTCATCGTGATGATTTGCCCCTTATACGAGGGATCGGTGAGGACCTCCTGGTAGCCGGTCATAGCCGTGTTGAACACGACTTCTCCTACCGTCTCCCCTTCGTATCCGAGTGCACGGCCCTCGAACATCGTGCCGTCCGCCAATGCCAGCCAGGCTTTTTTCACGCGAGTGCTCCGTCCCGGTGGAGAGACCGTTTTGCTTTGATGCCGATTAAGAGAACTCCCAAGACAAGATCAACCATATAGATCCAGCGAATCGGCTTCAGTATACGAAACAAAGCTTCGAAGGCTTCTTTCTTCGCCGCCGCCTCGTGCGTCGCGAAGGCCTGAGCTTGAAGGGCTGCAGCAGTGGGATGTAGCCACAGAATAATCAATCCCGTAATCACTGCCATCCCGGCCAATACGATCAGCTCACCCAGACCAATCGCCATCGCCGGGTTCCCACTCCATCGTCGATACCCCAATGCCACCCCTAACACAACCAGTGATCCAATCATGAAGCGATGAAAGCCCTCAAACGCCCGCGTCACAAATAGTCCGCCTAAATCCTGCCCGCCGAACGTGTTAAACACTGCGGGGATCACCGCTCCAATGAGCACCACGCCGCCGCCGACCCATACGCCAAGGGCCAGCCATTCGAGCGTGAGGCAGCAAATCATCCCCCATTGGGACGTACGCAACACAATGCTACGGCTCTGCCTGGGCGGCCTCGAATACGACTCGGCCACCCACGATCGTCGTCGTCACCCGGCCCTTCACCTTCCATCCGGCAAAGGGGGTATTTCGGCTCTTTGAACGAAACTTGGCTGGATCGACCTCCCACTGTTCCTGCTGATCGACAATCGCCACATCGGCATCGGCTCCAACCGCCAGCGTGCCTTTGGCTAACCCAAACGCCTTCGCCGGCGCCGTACTCAACTTATCGACTGCCGACTCCAACGATAAGACCCCTTCATCAACCAGCGCGAAGGTCAATGGCAGCGCCGTCTCCAGTCCGACGATCCCAAAGGGCGCTTCGGTAAATCCCAGCTGCTTTTCCTGGGACGCATGCGGAGCATGGTCCGTGGCAATGGCATCGATCGTGCCATCGCGGAGACCGTCCTTGATCGCCTGCACATCCTTCCAGGTCCGAAGCGGAGGATTCATTTTGGCATAGGTGTTGTAGCCTCGGACTGTTTCCTCCGTGATGGTAAAATGATGCGGGCAGGCTTCGGCTGTAACTTTGAGCCCGCGGGACTTCGCCTCCCGCACCATCCGAACCGATCCCTCTGTGCTGATATGCGCCAGATGCAGCCGAGCCCCGGTCAGCTCCGCCAAGGCAACATTGCGCGCCACCATGACATCTTCCGCCGCCGCCGGCATCCCAGGGAGCCCCAACTCTGTGGAGATGGCTCCTTCGTTCATACAGCCACCCTCGGCGAGATGCAAATCCTCGCAATGATCGACGACCGGTACATCGAAGGCCAAGGCATACTCCATCGCCCGCCGCATGACCAGACTGTTCATCACCGGCTTTCCATCGTCAGAAATCGCCACACAGCCGGCGCGCCGTAAGTCGCCGATCTCCGCCAGTTCCTTCCCTTCGGAACCTTTCGTGATTGCGCCGATCGGAAAGACATTCGCCAGCCCGGCTGCTCGCGCACGATCAAGCATGAACTCAGTAATCGCCTGATTGTCATTGACGGGATTTGTATTGGGCATACAACAGACCGATGTGAACCCCCCGGCCACCGCCGCCGCCGCACCGCTTTGGATCGACTCTTTATATTCGAAACCTGGCTCCCGGAAATGAACATGGAGATCGACAAATCCCGGAAGAACCAATCGTCCTGTGGCAGCGATCTTGGTGGCTCCTGCGGGAGTCGTGAGGTGAGACCCCACCGCAACGATCCGCCCTTCGTCGATCAGCACATCGGCCACACCATTGAACCGCCCAGGATCGATCACGTGCCCGCCTACAATGTGAATAGCCACGATTCAGTTTGCTCCTGACATGAGATAGAGTATGCCCATGCGAACCGCTACGCCGTTCGCCACCTGATCCAAAATCACCGACGACAAACTATCAGCCACCTCCGGCGCGATCTCGACCCCGCGATTAATCGGACCCGGGTGCATGACAATCGCGCCAGGATCGGCCAACTTCACCCGTTCGGCTGTCAGCCCATAGAGCCGCGCATATTCGCGGATGGTCGGAAACAGCGCAATCCCCTGCCGTTCAAGCTGCAATCGCAACATCATGATGACCTGCACACCGCGCAACGCCTCGTCGAGATTGTAGTAGACGCGCGCGCCCAGCTTCTCTACACCACGAGGCAGCATCGTCGGGGGCCCGACCAGCCGAATCTCCGCGCCCAACTTCGCGAGCGCGTGAATGTTCGAACGCGCCACACGGCTATGCGCCACATCGCCGACGATCGCCACCCGCAGCCCCTCGAACGACAACCCGCGCTCACGAATCGTATACAGATCCAAGAGAGCTTGGGTTGGATGTTCATGCCACCCATCTCCGGCATTAATCACAGAAGACTTCACCCCGACTGCGAGGGCCTCGGCCGCGCCGGCTGAAGGATGACGCAAGACGATAATGTCCGCCTGCATCGCCTCGATATTCCGCGCCGTATCGAGCAACGTTTCCCCTTTGACGACGCTGCTCGACGACGGTGAGAAATTGATCACATCTGCGCTCAACCGTTTCGCCGCCAACTCGAACGACGTGCGCGTCCTGGTGCTGGGCTCAAAGAAAAGATTCACCACTGTACGCCCACGGAGCGCCGGGACTTTCTTGATCTCCCGGCCGGTCACTTCCTTGAACGAATCGGCGGTTTCCAAAATCAACTGGATCTCATCCACCGACAGAGGGGCGAGGCTTAAAAGGTCTTTGCGTTTGAGACTCATCGTTCCCTTCACCCCAGCGGACGCTGAAAAAATCACTCTTCTCACCCGCCCAACCCCGGCGCGCCGAGACTCGCCTTTCACCAGGCGGCGTTCTCGCATCGTTCAGAGGCTCAACGTACCGAAGCGTACGCCTCGCCTCTTCGCTCGCTGCGGCCTTGCTGAACGGCTTTTTTGAGCATCCTGATCTATTGTGACATCAACGCCATGTTACGACACTTCACTGGGTTTCCCCGGTAAACCACGTTTTTCACATCCTGTTAGGCCTTCAAGATCACCACCCGATCATCTTCGCCTTCTTCTTCCAACAGCACATGGATATTTTCCTCTCGCGACGTCGGAATATTTTTCCCGATGTACGTCGCCTTGATCGGTAACTGACGATGACCCCGGTCGACCAGCACAGCTAATTGAATTTCTTCTGGCCTCCCCAGATCGATCAATCCATCCATCGCCGCGCGAATGGTTCGCCCTGTAAACAGGACGTCATCGACCAACACAATCACTTTGTCGGACACATCGAATGGGACCGATGTCTTGCGGAGGATTGGCTGCTCCTTCCGCAACGAGAGGTCGTCCCGATAGAGGGTAATATCCAATTCGCCGATCGGTACCGATGCCGCTTCAATCTCTTGGATCCGCTTCACTAACCGATGGGCCAAATGCACCCCTCCAGTTCGAATTCCGACCAGCGCCAAATCTTTGATGCCCTTGTTGCGTTCGAGAATTTCATGGGCAATGCGGGTGACCGCTCGCGCAATATCTCCCGCGTCCATGACTAACCGTTCAAGTTGTCGGTCGCTACTCGGCATCACCACCTCATCCTCACCGCATGACATCCATATGTTTCACATTACGCAGGATGCTCAAAAAGGCCTTCCAGCAAGGCCGCAGCGAGTGAAGACCGGAGGCGTACCCTCTGGGGTACGTTGAGGATCTGAGCGAAACGAGAACGCCGCTGGCGGACTTTTTCAGCATCCTGGCTGGCATAAAAAAACCCTCCCATCGTTATCCGACGAGAAGGTTGAGATGTACCGATCGACGCAAGCCCGATTGAAGCCCATGACCACTCCTTGCTCACCTCGCAGGATGAGCATTAAAGGTTCAGGTATAGTACTGAAGCCGGAGGAATCCTGTCAAGCCACGAGGCACCACTGACAGCAGCGTCACCTCGCAACTGGTACCTCTGCATCGATTATGTTGAGTGCGGCGGGCGACAATCGGCTGAGAACTCTCCCCCGTGAGCAGTCACCCGCGCGGCTTGAGTTCTTCTAATGCGAATTGTTTTGGGAGAAGAACCGGAACCACGATGCCGATGGGATCACCTCGCTTGATGGTCGTCGGCTTCGTGAGTTGCAAGAGAAAATTAGCGGTGAACGCGTCATAATCCGTGAGCCAGTCATACCTATTCGGCGTGCGCTTATACTCCTGGGTCTTCATCCCCTCCCACACCACAAACGTGCGCTCGGGATAATGATAGAAGTGGTTGGGCACATCTTTCATCATCAATCCTACCTGCTTGGGATAGTAGAACCGAATGCCGCAGCAAAGCTTGGGATACCCGCTGTTTAAGATTGAATCGACGTAGGTTCCCGAAAACGACTTGTAGCCGAGCACCCGCTCTTCCGGTAAGATCGGCGGCGCTTGCCATTTGACCCCTTCAGCCGTTCGACGAATCTTACAGTCTACCGGAGACCGAATGAGCCAGCCGTATTGACCCACCGCCCGCACCGGTCCACAGTCGTCGGGGATCACTTTGTAGCCTTCGACCGCCACAGTCCGTTGCTCGTTCAACGACATCCCGGACAACAACGGCCGATGCGGCATAAAATCGAGCTTCAGTCGCTCAGGCGCGAGCGCGGTCGAATATTCCCGTTCCCAATAGATGATGATCTTGTCGCTCGGCTCTTCGCCGGTTACTTGCTCTTGAGTCGGCTCACTCATCCCGCTAACCGTAGTCGATCTGGAACACTCGATGCAAGCACGTGACACATTCTTCATGTGGAATAGTGCGACGCCGTTCTTGAGCCAGGATTCTACGTGTTGCACATGAAGTTGGCTGGACTCATCCTCCCGTATTTCTCAGTGACCTTCTGACTCACATTGACCGTGGTCGAACCCTCTCCTATACTGACAAACACTAATGGGGAGGAGCCTGGTGAAGATCATCATTGGTCTACTGATCGTCGTGGTCCTTGCGATCGGAAGCATTCTGGCGCTTCCATTTCTGATTGACCTCAACAGGTATCAAGACCAATACAAGCCGCTCATCGAAGACGCGCTCAACCGCAGGGTGCAGCTGCAAGACATCCGCCTGACCATCTGGCCGAGGATCGGCGCAAGGGTTGCTGGATTTACGGTGCTGGATGATCCGGCATTCGGCTCTGGCCCCTTTGCCTCTCTCGCCTCACTGGAGGTCGGAGTCAAACTCATGCCGTTACTGAGCGGTCAGGTGGAAGTCGAGGAGATCGCACTCCGTGATCCTGTTATCACGGTCATCAAGAATAAGAACGGGGTCCTGAACGTCTCAACTATCGGACGAACAGGCGTCGCGGCGCCGAAAACCCCGTCGCGAGCGCCCATTCCATCGACTGAAGGTCCGCTCAAAATCCTGGCCCTGCTGGCAGTGGATCGAGTCTCTATCACGGGTGGGACACTCACGTATCGGGACCAGTCGGCGGCCAAGGCGACCGAGTATATCGTGCAAGATATGGAGATCCTCCTCCAGGGAGTTCGGCTCGGCCAAACCCCAACCCTCCATGTCGGCATGCTCGTGCAACCGTTGAACCTGCCGGTGAAGCTCAACGGTACCTTTGGCCCATTGAAAGAATCCACGGATATCGACGCCATCAATCTCCAACTCGCGTTGGGGAAAACCGATTTCACTATCACAGGGAAAATAGTCGGGCGAAACGCCAGCCTCAACGTCAATACACCGGTCATCAATACAGCCAACCTGCCGGTCGCTCTACCATTGCTACAGCCTATTGATATAAAAAATCTCCAGATTGCCGCTACCATACAAGGCCAGGACGTGCTGTTCCAGCGCCTCTCCTTTCAGCTCTTCGATGGACAAGTGGCGGCAGAAGGGCGGGTCATGTCCGGATCCGAGACACCGCCCTTCACCGGCAAAATGACGATTCAAGGGATGCAACTCGACCCGGCGCTCAAGGCCCTGGCGACCACCCAAGTCTCGATCAGCGGAACGGCGGGAGCCAACCTCAGCATGCAAGGCCGAGGGATCTCCATACCGGACCTCACACAATCGTTAGAAGGTGCAGGGCATGTGGCCGTGAAAGACGGCAAGATCGAAGGGGTAAATCTGCTTCAGGAAGCCGTCTCGATCCTCAACGTCGCCGGTATCTCACTTGATCATGCCAAGGCCACGGCGTTTTCGACGATCGAGACCGACCTTGCCGTGAAAGAAGGGACTGTACACGTCCAACGACTCCTGATGGATAGCCACGACTTTCAAGCCACAGGAGGAGGCACCATCGGATTCGACCAGAAGTTGAATCTGGCCGTGAACCTCATCCTGTCGCAGGACTTAAGCCAAAAGATCGCCCATTCCTCGCCTGCCGCCAAGCTCGCGATGAAAGGAGATCGCTTGAGCCTTCCACTGACGATTACCGGAACAGCACAGGCGCCATCGTATGGGTTAGACATGAAGAGTCTTACCGGAAGAGTTCAGGAGCAGGTGCAGAAGAAAGCGAGGGAAACGATTGATGGCCTATTGAAAGGCACGACAAAACCGGAAGACGTCATACAACAGGGACAAGACCTGCTCAAGGGACTGTTAGGCCGCTGACCCGATATGTCGAAACTCGAATCAGGTTTTATCGAGCGGCTGGGCAGCAAGATCAGGATTCTTCAATGACGTGCTGATGGCCTGCGAGGTACGACAGATCTGTGCGTGAAGATCCTCACGTACATGGCCTCGAACGCCCAACAGCCCTGACAGTCTCCCCATTCGATCTGGATCATAGCCCTTCGATTGAAGCCACCCGCTGACATGCTTCAGGCCACGCCCTACTCGAGGGCCTCCACTGAGAGCGACCGCATCGACGAGACAATACCAGACGGCCACACCGCTCGGAGGGTTTCCCTGGGTCAAACCAAACACAGGATCGACTAATGCCCACTTCCAGGCCCCCGCTGCTGTGCCAAGTATTTCAAGCCACGTGGTAATAAAGAACGCCGCGAGATACACCAACGGCGAGCGGCCTCTAAACAGGCAGATCAAAAACGCCGTGAAGAGCACCGCCCCCCCCACATCGCCCTGCTCTGGAATCCCGCTGATTCCCCAAATCGACCAGGCTCCGCATACCACAATCACGGTGGTGGCAATCGTTCTCGCGTATGTAATGAATAGCCCGGACCGCGCCAACGCAATCGAGGTCATATACACCATGCCGTGACCGAGCGGCACGTAGGCCGGGACATTATCGAATCGATAGGTGTAGCCACCCATACAGACAGAGGCCACGTATTCACCGATTGTTGTGAACGCGACCGCGACGGCAACCTGCAATCGGACATCTCTCGTCTCGCCCCGCAGAAACCACATGAGACTTACCAACGCGATACCCCCGAGGGCATACTGTTTCCACACACTCCCGCTTGCCTCAAACGCCATACAGATCGCGACAGAGGCAAATGTGATCGCCGCAATGATGTAATCTCGTGTCTGATGCGCAGACGCCGCATCAATCGCTGGGAAATGGCGGAGCAAACTCGACCTCATTAGAATTTCAACCCCTCATGAATCTGTTACGAACGTTCAATTGTTCGACCACCCGTAAACGCGAATAAGAAACAGGGTTCAGATAGAATACGTCCGATGCCACAGGGATAGACTGCAGATTATCCTGTGGTCGAAATCTAACCTGTAGCCGGCCTCACGTCAACCTAGCAGGGATCAGTCAAACCCACGAGTCACACGACTACGGTGGTGTTACGCGCACAAGAATACCCCCTTCACGATCGGACGATCAAGAACGAGCCACAGCTTTTTGTGTCTTGACAGATGGAGTACACGTAAGGCATTGTGTTGGCGGCTTTGGCTAGAGGCAGTCTTGTCAGGTAGTATATTTGTCAGGTAGTATATTGTACGTGTACGCGTGTGACAGGAATCATGCCCAACATCCATGACGCAATCGAGATCACTCTATCAGAGACTTGGCCACAAGCATGAATGATGCGAATCATTATCGATACTGAGATTGATGAGGCAAGACCTCATTGAGAAACGACAATCACCATTCACGAAAGGATGTGCGAATGACGACGAGGACGATCGGAATATCGGCCGTAATCATGGCATCTGTCTTGGTTCTTGTAGGAGGAAAGGCGTACGCTGAGGACCCAGTGCCATTGCCTGAAGTTCCGGCCGAATATGCCGACAAAAAAATGCCGGCGGGCTGGTTGACGGATCCTAAGGTCCTCGCAGAGGGAGCGCTGATTTACAGCGGCGAGGCTAATCCGCAGGTCAACTGTGGCAGCTGCCACGGCAAGGATGGTAAACCCGTAAAAAAAGGCGCGCGGGATTTTCGTGACAAGGCTCAAATGGGCCGTATGTCTGAGGCCTTCTGGTTCTGGCGAGTGTCTGAAGGCATCCCGAAAACAAAAATGAAAGCCTGGAAGTCGCAGCTGTCAGAAGAGCAGATCTGGCAGGTCATCGCGTTTGAGCGTCAGTTTTCGAAGTAGTTGACTAAGAAACCGTCAGAGCAATCGACCATCAGAAGGAGGCGTCATGTCCAAGAGTTTTTCTCGTAGCGTGCGTCATGCCGGATTGATCAGCGCATTGGTCATGGCTCCGTGCCTTGCCATCAATGCAGGCGTGGTGTCGGCGGAGACCATCAAAGCCCAACTGGCGACCGCACCCAATGTTCCCCCTCCCATCACACGAACCCAGCCCGCCACCGTCGTGGTCAACCTGGAAGCGAACGAGTGGGTTGGTCCGCTGAGCGACGATAACAACTATGAGTTCTGGGGTTTTAATAAAACCGTGCCAGGGCCCATGATCCGCGTCATGGTGGGCGATACGGTTGAAATCCGCTTGAAGAACCATAAGGACAGCAAGGAATCTCACAATATCGACTTCCATGCGATCACGGGACCAGGCGGCGGGGCTAGCCTGCTCAATAGCGAGCCAGGGCAGGAGAGCGGGGGAAGGTTTAAGATGATCATCCCTGGCATCTTTTTGTATCACTGCGCCACCGCATCGCCATCCATTCCCGAGCACATTGCGAATGGCATGTACGGCACGATCATAGTTGAGCCAGCGGGTGGGCTGAAGCCTGTCGACAAAGAATTCCAGATCACGGAAAGCGAGTTTTACACGAAAGAGGGCGGCAAGGGCGAGACCTTGGAGTTTTCGTACGAAAATGGGTTAGACGAGCGCCCCTCTCATGTTGTATATAACGGCCATGCGAGCTCGCTGGTCAAAAATCCTCTTCGAGCCAAGGCCGGAGACACCGTTCGGATTTTCTTAACCAACCCAGGACCCAACTTTGTCGACTCTTTCCAGCTCCTCGAACAGCCGTTCGACAGGGTGTACGCCGAGGGTTCTTTGACCTCACCACCGACGGAGAATGTCACGGTTACCAAGGTTCCTACAGGTGGAGCTGTCATGGCAGAGTTTAAAGTCAAGGCGGGCACCTATACTTTCGTTGACCCAGTGAAGAGTCGAAAGAACCAAGGCGCCCTTGGCCTGCTGAAGGTAGATTAGAGAATCCAGCCAACTATGCATGTACAAAGGCCTGAAGGACTCTGCAGGCAGGTGATCAGGATGATGGCCGTCAGAGTCATCCAAAATTAAAGGAGGCGTCATGTCCAAGAGTTTTTTGCGTAGCGTGCGTCATGCCGGATTGATCAGCGCATTGGTCATGGCTCCGTGTCTTGCCATCAATGCAGGCCTGGTGTCGGCGGAGACCATCACAGCCCAACTGGTGAAAGCACCCAATGCTCCCACTCCCATCACACGAACCCAGCCCGCCACCGTCGTGGTCAACCTGGAAGCGTCCGAGTGGGTCGGTCCGATTAGCGACGATAACAATTATGAGTTCTGGGGTATTAATGGAATGGTGCCAGGGCCCATGATCCGCGTCATGGTGGGCGATACGGTTGAAGTCCATTTGAAGAACAAGAGCAGCAGCAAGCAGAGTCACAATCTTGACTTCCAAAAGGCCAGTGGCGGAGCCGCCCTGGTCAATGCGGAGCCCGGGAAGGAAGCTCAGATAACATTTAAGGCCACCAACCAAGGCCTCTTTGTCTATCAGTCCTCAACTGCAGCGCCAGCCAACATACAACACCTTTTGAGTGGCATGTACGGCTTGATCTTAGTTGAGCCGGCTGGTGGGCTGAAGCCTGTTGAAAAAGAATTCTATGTCATGCAGAGCGAATTTTACATGAAGGATGGCAAGAAGAATGATACCCTGGTTTTTTCGAATCAAAAGGTGACAGATGCGGATGCTTCTTATATTGTGCATAACGGCCATATGACCGCGCTGGTCAAAGTTCCACTACGATCTAAAGTGGGAGAGACCGATCGATGGTTCTTTGGCAATGCAGGAGTCAACTTTGATTCTTCGTGGCACGTCATCGGCGAGATGTTAGACCGGGTGTGGCCCGGAGGTAACGTGGCAAAAGCGCCAATTGAGAGTATCCAAAGCACCCTGGTGCCGCCAGGTGAAGCGACCATAGGAGAATTTAAAGGCGAAATGCCCGGCACGTTTGTTTCGGTTGACCACTCGATCTTCCGCACCGAAAAAGGCGCCCTTGGCCTGCTCAAGATAGATGGTCCAACCAATCCTGCCCTCTTCAAAGGGCTGTAGTAATCTGCAGGGAAATGATTAGGAAAATGGCAAGACACAGCGGCCTCAATAACAGTGGTGCTCATGGCATCACGGTCGTACGGGTCGCGCCAGAGTAACATTAGACTGGGAGGGTCAATATGAAAATAAGAAGAAGCAACTGGGTGAACCGCATCGGGGCTGTGGGGCTGGCTGTCGGATGCCTGACGCTGGCTGGTTTCGCCTCAGGAGTTACCCCTGCTGAAGCGGCTGAGTCGCAGAGCCAGCGGTTTACCGTGCTAGAGTCCATGAATAATGAGGGGGCCCTGGATAATGAGACGGGGCTGGTATGGGAGACAATACCAACGAGAGCACAGACGGTTTGGAAAAGTGCGGCCGGTATCTGTGCGAAAAAGACCGTCGGTGGCAAGAAAGACTGGCGCTTGCCCACACTCAAAGAGTTGGAGACCCTGGCGGATCACACGATATATCCTCCCCCTGCCCTCCCGACTGGCCATCCATTTTCCAACATCGAGTTTCATGGTTATTGGACGTCGACGGAGCACGAAGACTATACGATGAGCGCGTGGGACGTAAACTTCGACTATGGCATCATTGGCAACGATTTTAAGATCAACAAGAACTTTGTCTGGTGTGTGCGCGATAACAAGTAGAATCAGGAGTGACTCTTAGGTCATTGGGTGATTTAGGGGGGGGGCGCAAGCCCCCCCTGTTTGTTTTACGGTGAATCATGGATTTGCTTCACGCTGTGACGGCTAAACCATTTCTATCCTGGCCATTACGAACATCAGATAAGGGGGCCCAACGGACGGCAACAACCCTCTCTCCCCTTCCCCGTCGAACGACCCAACCATCAGGCAGGACGTTACGTCCCGGCCATCAATGATTCAAAATGGATTTCAAGGACATCGATACTACTGAAAATCCAGTTATGAATGGGCTTCTCGCGCAGATTACCCCAGCGGTGCTCCACCGGGTTGAGCCCTGGTAAGTAGGGCTGGATTCTGAGCGAACGGAGTGTGTCGGCCAGCACTCTTGAGCGCAATGGCTTATATCCTGGGAAGACTGTCAGATCTTTTAGGTTTCCGAGGCCATGTACGTGAGGATATTCAAACGCAGATATACCGCACCTCGCAGGCCATCAGTATATCGGTGAAGAACCCCGATCTTGCCGCCGAACCTCTCGACAAAACCTAATTCCACATCACACCTGGACGAGGCTCATCCCAATTCTCCAACCACAGGACCACATCGTAATGGCCTGGCATTCTTCAGGCCGCGCGATAATAGAGGTCATCCCGTGAGGGCTACCGCATCGACAAGGCAATACCAGACAGCGACACCGCTTGGCGGGTTTCCCCTGGGATAAACCGAATACAGGGTCTACCAACACCCATTTCCAGTCCCCTGCTGCTGTGCCAAGTATTTCAAGCCACGTGGTAATAAAGAACGCCGTGAGATACACCATGGGCAGCGATTAAGAAACAGAAAACCCAAAGAAAATCGTAAACATTAACGCGCCCAGCGCATCGCCCTATTCTGGATACCAGCTGACCCCCCTAAATCGACTAGGCTCCGCACACCACAATCACGGAGGTGGCAATCGTTCTCGCGTATGTAATGAATAGACAGGACCGCGCCAACGCAATCGAGGTCATATACACCATGCCACCTGGTAGCACGTAGGCCTGGACATTATCGAAGCGAAAGGATGAGGCAACGTGCTCTGTGGAGAAGCTGCGTTACTTAAAAGATAGGTTGGCGGGAGAGCTGTGAACTGCACACAGCCTCCCGCCAAATAGAATGAAGCGCAACACCCATTAGAAAACGACTCTTATCACCAAAACTTGCCGCTGCAAGCGCTCTCCAAACCATCGGGACGTGTGGATTAGTCCTTCTCTTTCTTCTCTTCCTTCAACACCATTTTTCCTTGCGCCAGGCTGGCATTGAGGTCATGTTCAGGAACCTTCTTATGGACTAGGTTCTGATGGCAATCGATACAGGTTGCCCCCTCGGTCTCCATCTTTTTGTGCGCTGCTTTTGCCGAGGCGCCCGGGGGCTTGGTATTCTTGTGGCAAGCCCGACAGGTCATGCTGTCCCAGCCCTTCAGCTTCATGCGGGCCCTGTAGGCTGCCTCCGGCCGCCGCTCGTTGAATTTCTCAATCGTAGAATAATCAACGGTGAACTCCTCTATCAGGAACGGCACTCCATCCACCACGTGCGTCCATACGGCAAGAGGAAAGTTTGCCAATCCTTGGGGCACATGGCAATCCTTGCACCCTGGATCTGCACCGAGTGCCCCCCAATGCGAGGATTTTTTTAGCTCCTCATACGGATAGGTCTCTGAATGGCAGCTCACACAGAACTCGGTCCTGGATATTGCGGCCTCGCCGCCGAATACCACGACAATCGACCCAACGGCTAGAACTGCCCCAAGAAGTATGGCACCGCCAGACCACCCCCCCGCCATTACTCCTCCTTGCCTAACTCTGCAGGCTTGGCATCCTTTTGGAACTCCTCATGAAACTTCGGGGTAGGCGGGCCATCGAACGTGCCAGCGAGTTTGAAGTGTTCATGCATGGCCTTGTTGTTGCGCACCATCTTCTCAAAGTCGAACGTATATTTCTTGTCTACCGTGGGGGTGAATGGGGTATAGGGTTTCTTTGCTCCCTTCCACGGTGAGCCTTCATAGTTCAGGTGGCAAGCGCTGCACTTTTCAATAAACTCAAATTCTTGTCCGGCTTCCGCGAGGGACTCGCGCGGCGTAACCTTTTTGGACTTTTCAAAGGCCTCGCCAGCCTTACGGTGAACCTTGCGGTAATCTGGACCGGCCCCATGGCAGGACTCGCAGCCTACACCGATCAAGAACTTGTCCGGCTCCGTAATTTCATACCCACCTTCTACTCCGAATCCAGTCACGTGACAGCCAATGCAATCCTTGTCCTTGGTAAAGTCCTTCTTAGGATCGAGTTTCGCCTTGACCATGGCTTTGTTCTTTTCCTTGTCCCTGTCGGCCTTAAGCGAGTCAACCGCTTTGGCGTGCGCGGTCTTGAGCCATGAATCGGCCTCACTCTTGTGGCAATTACTGCATTTCTTTCGCCCCTCGAATGCCGTCTCAGCAGAAGCGCTTCCGGCCATAGTTGCGAATACGACTACCGCTGCTAGTGCAAATACCATGGGATAATTCACGGGACCTCCTTTCATCAGAAAAACTATTCGTGGTCGTGCTTGAAAAATCGATTATGCGTTACTCTATCGAGAATGTGCAAGATTTACAATAACGGTCCTTCCACTTCGGCCACTCAAAGAATCAGGTATTCGATGGCTGCGCAGACGGAATCTTATACACCACATAGCCTCCCTGTTTATGGACCAGCTGGACGGCTTTTAATTCGCCAAGCTGCGAGGGCGTATTGGGCAGCATCTGTGCGAGCAGCGTGTCCTTGCTCTTCTCATCGGTAAGGAAGTAGGCGCGCATGTTATCCTCCGAGAGTCCATGCAACGTATGGGAGGTGTACTTGTTGTCCAATTCCCAACGCTTCACCATCGCGCTTAGTCCATGCACATCACCGCCCTTCAAGGGGAAGTCCTTGTAGGCGACACCGATGCGATCAGGGCGCATCAGCCCGAGTTTGTAGAGGTCCGAGACGTGAACCACGACATAGGCTTCGCGCCCACCAGCCAGTTCACGTAGCATCGCTGCACCCTCCGTTGACTCTGCCGACAGGGCGGCAGCAAAGAGTTGGAATTTTCCCTTCTCTTCTGCGCTTGCCGTAGAGCCCCAGAACTCGCGTTCGTATTTCTCGATCGCCTCGATTCGCGGTTGCCAGAGCGACGGCGTGATAAGAGGTCCACTGAGATGGGAGGTGAACACCGTCTCTAACCCAGTCAAGAGCTGAATCTGACGCGAGGTGTCCCACCAAGCAAATACGGTAGCGTCTTTCGGCACATGCTTGGCAATCGCTGGCGCCAACAGGGTCAGCTCGGAGAGCTTATTGTCGACGAAAACCACTGGTTCGCCAGCCTGATTTTCCCAGGCGAGCATAACGGGCTTTGTATTTCCGCGGCGGGCAAGATAGCCTACAGCCACCGGTTCGTCCACACCATCTACGAGGATCTCTTGCTTGCTGATGCCAAGGTCAGGCCAAGCATCTAGTCCAAGCTTGCTGAACTTATCAATACCACCCTCTTCCACCAAGCGGTAGTGATACGGCGCTGGGCCTGGACTGAGCCATAAAAACGCAAACCAACCCAGCATAAGTAGTCCTCCCGCCACTAGGACTATTCCTAGCGACGGGAGGACTCTACTACTTTGTCGCGTCAGCGCAACTTCCATCGTCTGCGCTGCGCCCGTTGTCACCGCCGGTTCTTCTTGCGTCTGCTCCATCCGGCGAGCGCGAGGGTGCCGGTCAGGAGCATGCCGCCGCCAAGACTGCCGAGCGTAATTTTCCCGTCAGTGCTATCAAAATCCAGCAGGCTACTCGTCTTGCTCTGCTCGAGTTTGGCCACCCGTTCCATCAGCATCAGCTTCTCCTTGAGCTTGGTGTCCTCGTCCATGATTTCGACATAAGCCCGGTTCATCGCTGCCCAGCCGACAGTGTAGGTGAACCCTGGATATTGGTGTGCGAGACTCACGTGCAGTTGCACCAGATGGTCCTCAGCCATTTCGAAGAGTTTGAGCTCGATCGCTGTAGGGCTGTTGCCCTTCGACCAGTAGATCTGCCAAAACTGGTCGAACAGCGCCTTAGCCGGCGCTGGAGGTGCAGGCCGGTTATTCTTCTGACCGGTGAGGAGTCTCGCTTCATACTGCTTACGGACGACGTTGTGCGCCTCATCGTATTTATCGAGTCCCGCAGAGGTGCCGTTGTCAATAAACTCCATGTATGCGCGCGCGAAGCGCTCGGAGTGACACGTTGTGCAGGTCTTGACCCACGCATCCAGGCGCTTCTGGCCCCATTCGCCAAATACAGGCTCTCTAATGCCAGGCACGAATGGATAGTTCGCCCAACGAACCTTACGCACCGTGTTGTGGGTGAATTTGCCCTGATACTCCATATGGCAGCTCTGGCAGGTAGGGAAGCGCTGCCCGCCCTTGACAACTGCATCCTTAAGCTGGATATCCCAGTTCCATTGATTTTTAGAGGCCTGGTACCCCAGCCCATGCTGTGACCCGTTGTAGGCTTCCCAGTTGTTGTGATCGGCGCCGCTATGGCAGGTGCCGCAGGCTTCAGGCTTGCGGGAGTTGGCCACCGAGAATTCGTGCCTGGTATGGCAGTTATCGCACTTGTTCTGGTTGGTGTGGCACATTGTGCAGCCGTCAGCGATCTCGCGCTGCGGCATTCCGGCGTAGATGTCCGTCTCGACGTTGGCCCTGTAATCCAGCGCGTGCGACGGGCGGCCCCTCGGCCACTGGTTCTTCGGCCATAAGATCGTGTCGCGCTCGGACTCGCGCTCGGCGTATTCTTGTAGATGGCAGTTGCCGCAGACGTCAGCGGTGGGCATCTTGATGTCCACGCGATGGTCAGCCTTCTTCTTGGTGTTGATGTCCACGTGGCAATCGATGCAACCGACTTCCTTTAGCGATTCGGTGGCGCCGAGCTTGCCCAGGGAACGGAGGTTCTTCTCGACGTCCTCCAGCTTTGCCTTCTTATAGTAGGTGTCATCCTTGGGGGTAAGCTTGCGAATCTTATCAAGATTGGAGTGGACGCTCTTTTTCCAAAGTGCCACCCACCCAGGCGACTCATCGGTGTGGCATTTCACGCACTGCTCGCGTGTCGCGATATCCTTGACCGATGTTGGTGGCGTGTAGAACGACATTGGATCGAAATACTTGCTCATTGGGATCGGCTCCCAATACTGGCCGTACTGCCCTTTCCCCGCGCCTCTGCCTGGATCCAGCCAGCGCTTCGTCAACGCCTCATGCAACTCCTTGGGGCTGGCGGACCGATCAAGGTTCAGCGCCTCATAGGTTTCCTTGGGGACGCTGGGGAAGTCCGCCTGCGCTGTCCCAGCGAGCAAAACCCCGCTAAGGACTAGAACACACCTCACCCAAAGTTTGGACCTCATAACTGAATGCTCCTTCGTTAAGTGTGCACCGCTACTCATTATGGTTGAGAAAAATTTACCGGCCTTGCGCTTAAATTGTGATCATAACTAACGATGCGTTAATCCTACGCATGACGCGCATTTATATCTCTGAGTTCCCTCAGATGTCAAGAGGATTTGAGGAACATTATGTTTGATTCATCAAAAATAAATTCATGTGCCAAAAAATGCAAAATAAATACTTTCATACGCCATCTTGATGCTGCTGAAAAGAGTGATCAGCACAATGGAAAACGTCCCCATGAACCAAGGAGACACTAAGGTCTTTCACGGTCGATAACAATGGTGACTCCATCCGTTCCAGGCTTCACTGGTTGACTCATCCCCTCTAAGTCTCCACTTTGCGGCATAGCCTGGCCTGACTTCGACAGACGAGCCACAATCACCACCATTGCGACGCTGGAGAGTGTTCTGGACGGCATCATGCTGTTCGAGTCATCGAGCCGGAACGTAAAGGGCAAGTCTTTCTTCGTCGCCCGCATGATCGCCACCGGCATCGGCGGGCCATTCGTCTCACGGGCAAACACAAATAACGTGTCCGTTGCGGACCCCTTGCCGGCAAGGCTCGGCGCAATACTGACCTTGCCGCTGATCGCAAGCGACTGCCCGATCGGCTTAACCGACGCAGCCGGTTCCGCCTGTGCGGATGCCGCCACGGCGAGCACTACGCCGAAGGCGAGCAGACCGCATCTCCTCAAAAACTTGTCGGCCATGTGCAATGCTCCTTTGTTAGAACACGACGGTTCGAATGTGCGTGTTACATAGCATATCACGCACATGTATCTCAGTCTGGATCAGAAAATGTCAAGAAAATTTGGATGGACGTTTTGCCTCTGCTTACATTTCAGTAAGCGAGCTTGACGCGATTTCCAGATGAGCCATCGGAGAATATGGGCGAAAAGGCTCTAAAAGCTCTATTAGAAGGGTCGTATTCTATTATTGTGTGGCAAAACGGCCGCGTGGGGGCTTCCTGGACTATGGACGTTCGCGATCAATGACGATGGTGATTCCATCTACTCCAGACTGCACTGGTTGACTCATGCCTTCTAAATCTCCACTTTGTGGCATCGCCTGGCCGGACTTTGAGAGACGCGCCACAATCACAACTGGCCCTGCACTGGAGAGTTTCCTGGACGGCATGGGGCTGGTTGAGTCATCGAGCTGAAATGTAAACGGCAAATCTTTCCTCGACGCCCGCACGATCGACACCGGCATGGGCGGGCCGCTCGTCTCGCGGGCAAACACAAATAATGTGTCCGTGGGAGAGGCTTTACCCGCCAAGTCCGGCGCCATTGTCACCGTGCCCCGGATCGTACGCGGCTGATTGGCTTGCGTTGCCGACTGGACCGGCGCTGTCGATTCCGCATATGGTCTCTCACGATCGATAACGACGGTGATTCCATCTACCCCGGATTGTATCGGCTGGCTCACCCCCTCTAAATCTCCATTTTGTGGCATTGCCTGACCGGACTTTGAGAGACGCGCCACAATCACAACTGGCCCTGCACTGGAGAGTTTCCTGGACGGCATGGGGCTGGTTGAGTCATCGAGCTGAAATGTAAACGGCAAATCTTTCCTCGACGCCCGCACGATCGACACCGGCATGGGCGGGCCGCTCGTCTCGCGGGCAAACACAAATAATGTGTCCGTGGGAGAGGCTTTACCCGCCAAGTCCGGCGCCATTGTCACCGTGCCCCGGATCGTACGCGGCTGCCCGGCTTGCCCAGTTGGCTTGACAGGAGTCTGCGCTTCTGCAAATGCAGGCATCGCCTTTTGACCGCCGCCAAGCTGGCTCTGAGCTTCTGCAATGGCCGCCACCAGCTGCTGCGTCATCTCCGGGCCTACATCCGCAGGAAGGTTTGCGCGTGCGAGCTGCCAGTCCTTGGCCGCCCGAGCAAAATCCTTGCGGTTGAACGCCACGGTCCCTGACAACATCAGCGCTTTCACATTACGTGGATCAAGCTTCAGTGCTTGCTGGATCAGGACCTCGGGCTTCCCCTCCAACTTGCGGCCATGGACGACACCCAAGGTATCCGCATAGTCGGCAAGTAACTGGGCGTCATCAGGAATCAGTGTCACAGCTCTCTCGTAAATCGAAGCGGCCTCGGCGTAGCGCCCCAGCCCCACGTATGAGCGCGCGAGCAACCCCCATCCCACACCATCATTCGGATTCTGCTCCATTTTCTGCTTGAGCCGCTCGACTAATCCTTCCAGCGCGTCAGCGGACGAATGAGCATCTTCTGGCCCCCCTTGCGCAGACATCGAGCCAGCGGGTGGCTGTGTCATGGCGAGCGGATTCCCAAGCTGCCAGTAGAGCGCCACACTGAAGGTCGGCACAATAATGGCCAGGGCGAACGCTACCGGGCGACTATTGACCTGCCGCGGGGCCTTTGTAGGCGTCGTCTCAGTCGTGCCTGTTTCTTCCAGGAGACGGCGTTCAAGTTCACGCCGTGCCTGCTGATACAATTCGTCCGTGAGCACACCGTTTGCCCGGTCCTGCTCGAGTTCTGCAAATTGCTGTCGGAAAATAGATAAGGTCTTCTCCTGCTCTCCCGTTACAACCTTGTTGGTACGCCTGACCAACGGCCACAACAGAAGACCGAGAATGAGAAGAGTCATACCCGAGACGATACACCAGAATAGGATGGTCACGGACGACGAGCTCCTTCGGAAAGTAGTTGCGTCACACGATTGTGCTCGGCTTCCGATAACGTCACATCAGTCATTTTCTTCTGTCTCCGACGCAGCGCAAATACGAGTCCTATCGCGCCGGCTCCCAACAAGAGGAACGGCCCCACCCAGAGCAATGTTGTCGTGAGCTTCCAGGGCGGCCGGTATAACACAAAGTCCCCATACCGCGAGACGAGAAAGTCGATGATCTCTTTGTCGCTCATATCTCTGGCAATCATTTCCCGCACTTCGCGGCGCAAGTCTTCCGCCAACGGCGCGTTCGAATCGGCCAACGTCTGATTCTGACACACCAGGCAACGCAGCTCGACCGCAAGCGCTTTCAATCGCGCCTCCGCCTGCGGATTCGCCGCAAGCGGCGGGGCCTCGTACGCCGTCGCAACATTGGGAAAGAGCAGGAGGAGTACCCAGAGCCATCTCATTGCTTCTGAAGCTCCTTGACCAGGGGAAGAATTTTTGTTTTCAAGATGTCTTCGCGCAGCGGGCCGATTTGCTTGTAGCGAATGACGCCCTGCTTATCGATGACGTAGGTTTCCGGCACCCCGTAGACGCCATAATCAATACCGACTCGCCCTGGCGCATCCACGGCAACGATCTGATAGGGATTGCCCCAATCCTTCAACCACCCCAAGGCCTCGTTCCGTTGATCCTTATAATCCATGCCATAAATGGGCACCTCCCCTGATTCTGCAAGATGGATGAGCACCGGATGCTCGTCTTTACACCCCCCGCACCACGAGGCCCAGAAGTTGAGCAACCAGACCTGGCCCTTCAGGTCATTCGATGAAATGACTTTCCCTGGATCATGAAGCTGTGGCAGTGAAAACTGAGGCGCCGCCTTTCCGACCAACGGAGATGGCAATTCACGCGGATTGAGCGTGAGCCCCACGGCCAGAAAGCCGACGACAACAATGAAGAGCCCGAACGGGATGAGAAACCGGTTCATGAGACGGTTGGGCGCGCGATCTGGGCCGTGGCCGGCACCGCAGCCTCTTTCCGTCGCCACGCCAGCCGGTAGCGCCGATCGCTGACGGCTAGGACGCCGCCTGAGGCCATGACGAGACAGCCCCCCCAGATCCAGTCGATGAAGGGTTTATGGTAGAGCCGCACACTCCAGGCGCCACCCTCAAGCGGCTCACCCAACGACACATATAAATCGCGCAGTAACCCGGGAGAAATTGCTGCCTCGGTCATCGTCTGGTTCTGCACAAAATAGCGGCGCTTTTCGGGATACATCACCGTCACTTCACTGCCATCCTTCGTCACGCGAAACGTCCCCCGCGCCGCGACATAGTTTGGGCCATTGACCTGTTGCGTCCCGTCAAAGTGGAACATATAGCCACCGAGGGTGGCCGTCTCCCCGACATTCATGCGTACATCTTGCTCCACTTCGAAGCCCTTCACCATCGTCACACCCACAATGAATAGGGCCACACCGCAGTGGGCCAAGACCATGCCCCAATAGGCGCGAGGCAGCATGGCTATGCGGCCCCCAATACCGCCACCACCTTCGGCCTGGAGCAGCCGCTCCCGCAAATCCACCACGATGGTTGTCAGAATCCAGAAGGCGAGGAGGAGTCCCAAGCTGATGAGTGGCGTCCATTGGCCCATGAGCCACGGCACCGCCACGGCGGTCACCAGGCTGACACCGAATGCCCAGCGGAGACGGATCGCCAAGGCCGGCAGGCTTGCCTGTTTCCATTGGGCCAGCGGCCCGATTCCCATCAAAAAGATGGCGGGGGTCATCAGAGGGAGAAAGACCGTGTCGAAGTAGGGCGGGCCGACCGATATTTTTCCAAGATCCAGCGCATCCAGGAACAAGGGATACAGCGTCCCTAGAAGCACCGAGCCCAAAGCCGCGACCAACAACACATTGTTCGCCAGCAACATCCCTTCGCGCGAGATTATCGCGAAGCCCCCGCCCAGGCCAACGCGAGGTGCCCGCCAGGCATACAAAACCAGAGAGCCACCGATCACCACAGCCAGAAATACAAGGATAAACAAACCACGCTTCGGATCGGTGGCGAATGCATGCACAGACGTCAAGACGCCCGAACGAACCAAGAAGGTTCCGAGCAAACTGAGCGAGAAAGCCATAATGGCAAGCAGCACGCTCCAGGCTTTGAAGCCGCCTCGTTTATCGGTCACGGCCAGCGAATGCATCAACGCGGTTCCCGCCAACCAGGGCATGAAAGAGGCGTTTTCGACCGGATCCCAAAACCACCAACCGCCCCAGCCCAACTCGTAATAGGCCCACCCGCTCCCCATTGCGACCCCCACGGTCATAAAACACCAGGCAACCGTGGTCCACGGGCGGGACCAGCGCGCCCAAGCCGCATCCAACGTGCCCCCCAAGAGTGCTGCGATGGCAAAAGAAAACGCGACGGAAAATCCGACGTACCCCATATAGAGCATCGGGGGGTGGATGACCATGCCGGGGTCCTGCAGGAGGGGATTCAAATCGCGTCCATCCATTGCGGCTGGGATCAGCCGCTCGAATGGATTCGAGACCGTCAACATGAACAGAAGAAATCCCACACTGACAAGACCCATCACGCCCAAAATTCGTGCGCGCATCGCATCCGGCAGATGGGTGGAGAAGAATGAGACGGCGACCATCCAGATGCTGAGAATAAACATCCAGAGCAGTAACGATCCCTCGTGCGCACCCCAGATCGCGGCAAGTCGATAATGCAGCGGGAGTTGAGAATTCGACGTGGCCGCAACGTAGAGTACGGAGAAGTCTTTCTCCGCAAAGGCATACCCTAAACAGCAAAAAGCCAGCAGGACCAGGAGGAATTGCCCGCGTGCCGCCGGCTTTGCGACAGCCATCAGCGAGGAATTCATGACTGCGGCGCCATAGATGGGGAGGGTTCCTTGCACCACCGCCACGCAGAGCGCGAGAATTAAGGCGTAATGACCGATTTCTGGAATCATGTAGCTCCTAGCAGGATGCTGAAAAAGTCCGCCCGCGTCGTTCTCGCATCGCTCAGAGACTCAACGTACCGAAGCGTACGCCTCGCCTCTTCGCTCACTGCGGCCTTGCTGGACGGTCTTTTTGAGCATCCTGCGCAATTGTGGCGTCAGCGCCATTTTGTAATAATTCGTCGTCACTTTACGCAAAACCGAGTGTTCCCGCAACCTGCTAGCGTGGATTAACGACCAGGGTGCCGCTGCTCTGCGCCCCTGCAGTCTTGGCTTTGGCGAGTGCGTCTGCGGCTTCTGGAGGCATATAGTTTTCGTCGTGCTTCGCCAACACCTCACTGGCGACAAACGTGCCGCCCGCAATGAGCTGACCTTGCGCGACCGCCCCCTTTCCTTCCTTGAAGAGGTCCGGCAGGATTCCCTTATACGTCACAGGCACGCGTTTTGCCATGTCAGTCACGATGAAATGCACGGTGAGCCCATCGCCTTCACGCGTAAGACTGCCGGCTTCGACCATGCCGCCGATGCGGAAGCTGCGCCCCTGGGGGACCTCCCCGTTTGCCGCTTGTGTCGGCGTATAAAAGAAGACAAGGTTGCTTTGAAATGCATTCAACACTAAGGCTGCTGCCACAGCCAAGGCCACCAATCCCAGGCCGATGAGCACAAACCGTTTCTGTCGAGGCTTCATAGTCTCTGTTTCCTCCTACGACTCATCATGGCTCTCAGAAGCCGCGGCATGCCTTCGCCATACTGCGATGACCTCTCCCCCCATACACAGCGCCGCGACACCGAATGAGGGCCACACGTAGAGGCCGTACCCGCCCATCGCAAAAAACTCCGCTACGCTCCCCCACTGCATCACCGCGCCTCCGCGACATCGGGGATCGAGGCCGGCTTGCCCCATGACGGCTGTCGTTCTCGTTCTACGATCACACAACGCATGCGCGCCAGCGTCACGGCAAAACTATACATCCAGAAGCCCACCATCATGATCAACATCGCCGTCACCATGGACCCGGCCATCGTCGGCGCCGCGGTGATCGTGACCGACGCGCCTTGGTGTAGCGTATTCCACCACCGCACGGAAAAATAAATGATCGGAACATTGATCACCCCGACGAGTGCCAACACGGCACTGGCGCGATCGGCGCGGCGTAGATCGTCGATCGACGAGCGCAACAAGATAATCCCGATATATTGAAACAACAAAATCAGTTCCGACGTCAGACGGGCATCCCACACCCACCAGGCTCCCCATGTCGGTTTGCCCCACATCGACCCGGTAAACAGCGCGAGGAACGTAAACATGGCTCCGGTCGGCGCGATCGCCTGCGCCATCATAAAGGATGGACGGGCATTCAACCCCAACCCGATACCGGCCCAGATGGCCATGATGACATACAGGAACATGGACATCCACGCGGCCGGCACATGGACAAAAATAATGCGATACGCATCGCCCTGCGTCACGTCAGTCGGCGCGACGAAAAACCCCACGTACAGCCCAACCGCGACCAATCCAACTGCAACGGCGGCAAACCACGGAATCATGCGCCCAGCCAATGGGTACAACGCCTGTGGCGATGAATATTTAAACCAGTTGATGCCGGTGGCGCTCATATTGATCTCTTATTCCAATGCTATGCGTAAAGCAACTGCCGTAGCCCATGGAGCAAACGCAAGTGACAGCAGAAAGCAGGCGCCAAGTAGGGACAGACTCGCTTCGCTGCCGATTCCAGCTAAACTATTCGACACAGCGCCGGCCCCAAAGATCAGCACCGGAATAAACAGCGGAAGCACGAGGAGAGCAACCAGCAAACCGCTTCCGCGCAATCCAAGAGTGAGCGCTGCCCCGATCGCTCCAATCATACTCAACGTCGGCGTACCAAGCAAGAGCGATAACGTCAACACTCCCAACGAATCCCCACCAAGGCCGAACTGCAAGCCGAGGAGGGGTGACAGCAGCACGACCGGCAAACCAGAGATGACCCAATGCGAGAACACCTTGCCGACGACCAGGACGGCCAGAGGTTGCGGTATTAAGAGCGTCTGCTCCAGCACACCGTCGAGATAGTCGGCGGTAAAGAGACGTCCGAGTGATAACAGGCACGCCAGCAAGGCTGTCACCCACAGTACGCCGGACGCGATTGTCCTCAGCACAGCCGGCTCCGGTCCGACCCCCAACGGAAAGAGGCTCGCCACGATGACGACGAAGAACACCGACATCGCCACATCCGACCGATGCCGCATGGCCAGCAGAAGATCCCGCCGGACAACCCCGCGTAATGCCTCACTCAAGCTGGGCTGACTCATCGAGTCAGCCTCAAATGCTGGATGCAATCGGGCGGGAGGTCGATCTCCTGATGCGTCGCGACGACCACCATACCGCCACGACTCAGATGCGACTGTATCTGTTGGGTCAAGTAGCTCGTGGCCACTGCATCGAGTGACGCAAATGGCTCATCCAAGAGCCACAACGGACGTGTGGAAAGCCAGAGGCGTGCCAGCGTCACACGGCGTTTTTGCCCTTGCGAGAGCACCCTCGTCGGCAGTCGATGAACCGATCGCCCCAGGCCAACGGCCTCCAACGCCTTTTGCACGACTCCACCGGAACTCTCATCGCCGGCCAGGCAGGCGGAGACCTTGAGGTTTTCGACCGGGGTGAGCTCATCTTTAATGCCATTGAGATGCCCGACATAGGTGAGCTGGGCACTGTACAGTTCCTTGAGCTTGCGAATATTATTCCCCTGCCAAAGAATCTCGCCTCCATCTGGAGAGAGCAGGCCACACAGCATGCGAAGGAAGCTAGTTTTCCCACTGCCGTTCTCGCCGACCACGGCCAGCAGAGTTCCGGGCTTGACCGTCACATTGACGTCAGAGAACAGCCTGCGTTCCCCGCGACTGCCGCTCAGTGCGACGGTTTGAAACATAATAATTGGAGAAGTCCCGCTGGACTGAAAGAAAAAGAGTTGCCGCCGCGTCGAATCCTTACGAGCTCTGTTGTTCGTAAGCCTGTGTTCGACACCCTCTGTCGTATCATGCAATTCATCTGTCGCTGATACAGCCATCCCTTCATCAGGCCGATGTCGTTATTTGCGATATCTGATCGCACTGAAGGCCTCATGTTTAGCAACGAGATACAGGGCGCATCATATAATTGTCGCCCATCTGACCGTGGCAAGTCAAAGAGGGCTGAGTCCAGCACGAATGAAAAGCATTTCTGAACCGGCTGGTCAAACCCATGATGCGCGTATAGGCTCCAGCGCGACTCCCCACACTCAGACCGACTGCCCTAAAGAAGCATTGACTCGGCTTCAGATGGAAAAGCGGTTGGCTCCCTACCTCCGCACAACCAGAGCCAACCCCACCGGGCATTTCTGGTTCACATAAAGTTCCTGCCGATCGCTACTACCTCGTCAGCCTCATCGAAGAAGGGCCGGCTCCCCACAAAGAAGAACAACAAGCAGGCCTAGCTTGGCTGGTGATAGAACTGGAGGCAGGCCAAAAACTCACAAACCTAGTAGTGACCAACTGCAAAGCCAGCCTGTGCTGAGCCTCTTTACGCAACCAGCCTTTCTTTCATCTTCATCCCTATGATGCGGTGACGAGGTAGTTTCACATGACCTTCATTATTTTCTTACTGACGCCAAACGAGATGAATGTCTGTAGGATCAAAAACAGTTGACTTTTGATCACCCCAAATCTTGCATAAGTATTGGATGTGCAAGTAGACTTCCCTCCAAGAGGAGAGCTGACGCAACTAAGCTTCATCGTTCGGTGGATCGGTAGAGATTTGTCGTCACGATGTGGTCCTCAATACCGTGGCACCTCGCAAGTCATCGAAGAAATGAATTCAGCACAAACTGTACGGCTAATCCGCGACGGGAAAGTGGTCCGAGAGGTGACTCTCGAGGGTGCTCCTCTGGAAATGCGCGTGGGAGATCCGTTAGAACTTTCGAATATGAACCGAATGGCCTCGGTTAAGGCTGGATTCTGTATCTACTGCGGATCGACCGAACAGCTCAGTCGTGAGCACATCGTGCCTTATGCGCTCGGTGGAACGCTAACCATCACGGAAGGATCCTGCGAGGGGTGCAGAAAGAAAACGCATGCGTTCGAAACCGATGTACTCACTGGGCCGATGCGAATGGTCCGGTATATACAGAATCTTCCGTCAAGTACCAAACATCGTTCGGTACCGAAAACGGTCGAGCTCTTTGTAAAGCTCGGCGATGGAACGGAGCAGCGAATTGAGGTTCCGATTGCCAAAGCTCCAATACTCCTCGCGTTCTATGAGTTCGGAGAACCGAAATACCTAGATCCATCAAGAGGTGCGGATCTTGAAACCGGAGCCGTCGTCACCGGCAGCTACGGACAAAATCCGAGTCACCTTCTCCTGGAGTTGAGCGCTAAGGGCATGACCATCGTCGGGCTCCCGATGAGGCCAGTAGCATTTGCAAGAATGATAGCAAAGATTGCGTACTGCTTCGCCTTCGCCCGCGGTCACATCAGCAAGCTGGAAAATCCCAGCGAATTGATCAATGCGTTCATGGAGGAGCCGGACACTATCGGGCGCTTCGTCGGCTCAATTCCGCCTCCATTTCCTACATACGAGGGCGTGGCGATTCGGTTCAAGTTTCTTGAGTATGAGAGAATCGCCTATGCCGAGGTGCAACTCTTCGCCGCAAGCGGTGCGCCAACTTATGTTGTCGTACTAGGCCGAATCAAAGACGGTGAGGTTTTGGCTTGAACTCTGTTCGAATAGGCAGCCCCGATGGCCGTTTCACCGCAGTCCGAGAGCTGAAACAGGCCCGAATCAACTCCTAGTGCACGCGGTATTCTCACCCGCCCCGCCCGCCTCACCCCAGAAAGCACCTCTCTCCCCCAAGTTCCTCCCGCCACCTCATTTTAGGGGAGTGGCCAAGGCTGCCCTTTCCTACGCGCCACATTCTCACCCGCCCACCCCCGCGCGCCGAGACGCGCTCTTTTCCCAAGCGAGCACATTCTGATCGTGCACGTTCTGCGAGCAGGAAGGGCACCTGGCCACCCGTCGCGCCGTCACTGCCACCCCGGCAAATCTTTTTAGTTACCTTCTTCCCCATTTTTCCAACTCGTGTCGGGCTGGCAGGGAGGAGTAGCCCTCGACTGCGCGCGTCGAACGAGGGCCTCCTGAGGCCGCGCGTTCCGCGAGCAAGGAGGGCGCTCTTCACTGCCAGCCACTCACGTCATACCCCTTCTCAATCAAACACCTCACCACCGCATCGGCGTACGGAGGGTCAGGCTCCAGAGGCCTGTAGGCGCCGCCCATTGAACCGATGATGACGCCAAGCGCGCCTCCCGCTGCCGCCCCAATCGTCACGCCCGCCACACCACCGATGAGTCCAGCCGATGCCCCGACCGCCGCGCCGCTGATCAGTCCCAGCCCTGCTCCAGCTGCCACATTGCCGCTTCGGTTACCGGTGCCCGGCTTGAACCCAGCTGCTTCGGCCTTGTGCTGGCACGCGGCCACATCAAGCTTCGCCGCCTCTCTTCCCTGTAATTGAACCTTCGCATTCGACCGCAACATCGGCTCCGGCCCCGCACAGGCCACAAGACTCATCCCCAGGATTAGCACGACCCCGCCCCGCCACATCAACGACAACACCGACACTTATTTTCAGTCATCTTCCTCTCCTCCTACCAACTTGTGACGGGATCATATTTACACTTCTTATACTGTCGCTCTCTCAGGTCTCACAGCCAGGGTAATCCCGACTGCGGCCGTCGAACGAGCACATTCTGATCGTGCGCGTTCCGGGAGCAAAGGGATGCCCTGGCTGCGAGACCCTCTCTCCTCACTGCCAGCCCGTCACCTCATATCCTTTTTCTTGCAGACACCGATTCACAAAGTTCGTATAGGCCTGATTCGGCTGCGACGGGCCAGCAAAGGCATGGTAGAGTCCGGTCAACAATCCCCACACCGCTCCGGTCGCGGCGCCGATCAGGGAACCGCTGCCGACCGATCCAGATATGGCTCCGCCAACGGCTCCCGCTGCCGCGCCGATTCCGCCACCCACGACGGTGCCGGTCGCGACACGACCGGCCTTCCCACTACTTTCTTCAGCCCCTGCCGATTCAGCCAACTTCTTACAATCTTCAATATCCTGCGTTGCGGCCTCTTTCCCCACCGATTGCATATGCGCATTGGGATACAGGATAGGATGGACGCTGGAACAGGCGCTGAGGAGAAACATTCCACAGACAAGGTACGCGATAGCGCGTGTCATTCTGTCACCGGTCCATTCTGCATGAGGCGAGCGATGACGCGTTCTGCCATCACTCCGCGCAGACGCACACGCTTATGTCGTCCGCTGGTCCCAGATTCAATGTGCACGGCAGCGAGCGGAAGAGACAACGTCCGCGCTAAGAATCGGATCAATTCCTCATTCGCTGCGCCGTCGACCGGTGGGGCGGCCACTCTAATTTTGATCGCGTTGCCGTAAATGCCCACGCACTCTGTCGTTGAAGCTTTGGGTTGAATATGAACGGTAAGGATCGCACCGTCTTTGGTATCCTGCACAATCAGCGAGTTCATCCGTGATAGGAGCCAAGACGGAAGGGATTAGAATATGGCCTTGACCAATTCCAGAATGCTGCGCTGCATATCAGGATCGTCGGTGATCGGACGGGCAATTGCGACGTCGCAGGCTCGGTCGGTCGCCACACCTTGCCTGATGAGGGTTCCGGCATAGATCAGCAATCTCGTACTGACCCCTTCTTCCAAGCCATGGTTCTTGAGGTTCCGCACCTTTCCGCCGAGTTTGACCAAGCTGGCCGCAAGCTCGCGACTGACCCCCGCCTCCTGCTCGACGATAGTGGTTTCGATATCGGCCGCCGGATAGTCGAACTCAATCGCCATGAAGCGCTGCTTCGTACTTTGCTTCAAATCCTTGAGCACGCTCTGATACCCCGGGTTATAGGATATCACCAGGGTGAAATCGTCAGAGGCTTCAAGAATCTGGCCTTTTTTTTCAATCGGCAGGAAACGGCGATCGTCACTCAAGGGATGGATGATGACGGTTGTGTCCTTCCGCGCCTCGACGATTTCGTCCAAATAGACGATTGCGCCATGCTTGACGCCGAGCGTCAGCGGCCCATCGGCCCACACTGTCTCCTGCCCCTTGAGCAGATACCGACCCACAAGATCGGACGCGGTGAGATCCTCGTGACATGCCACCGTGATCAACGGGCGGCCAAGCCGGTATGCCATATGCTGGACGAATCGGGTCTTGCCACACCCGGTCGGCCCCTTGAGCATCACCGGCATCTTGCTCTTCGCCGCAATTGTGAACAACCCGATCTCGCCGCGGACCTCCGCGTAGAACGGCTCATGTTCAATTCGATAGTGTCCGATGTCGAGTTCCCGTCCTTGCTGCGTCATCTCACGTCCACCTGGTCAGCCATCTTCCTTGCGTTACGTTTCACATGTCACATCTAGCATTTCACACACGTTGGGATGCACGATAAACGGAACCGAGGCCGAAGATCAAGCGATCTGGCTGGAATAACCGGATGAGAACGTTTCCGCAGGATGCTCAAAAAGGCCGTCCAGCAAGGCCGCAGGCGAGTCGAAACCGGAGGCGTACCCTCTGGGGTACGTTGAGGATTTCGATGAGCCGAGAACGACGCTGGCGGACTTTTTCAGCATCCTCACGTTAGGAGACTTTCACACTGTCCAACACTTCGCGCACTTTTTGAGCCAACGCAGGGGGTGAGAACGGCTTCTGCAGAAATCCCATCAGATGGCTCACGCCGTCCTGGTCAAATACCGGATGGTCCGGATATCCTGACATATAGAGCACTTTGATCTCTGGTCGAGCGATCTGAATCTTTTCTGCAACTTCAGGCCCGCTCATTTGAGGCATCACCACATCTGTCAGCAACAGATGGATCGGCCCCACGCATTTTGCGCTGGCAAGGAGGGCTTCGATGCCATGACGCGCGACCAGCACCGTGTAACCCTGGAGCCGCAAGGTCTCATGCACGAGACCACGAACCGCCGGCTCATCCTCGACCAACAGAATCGTTTCGTGGCCAGGTGCCTGAGCCGTCGTTTCGGCACCCGCCCGAACCTCAGAGACCTCTTGTTCAACCCGAGGAAAATAGATCCGGAATATTGCGCCCTGACCAGGCGCGCTCTCCACCGTGATGCTCCCACCACTCTGCTGGACAATGCCATAGACGGTCGACAGTCCCAATCCTGTTCCTCTGCCTTTTTCCTTTGTCGTAAAGAACGGTTCAAACAGGTGCGATCGAACCTCCGCATCCATCCCTAGACCTGTATCACGCACCGCCAGCAATACATACGATCCTGGCGCCACCCCCACGGCATCGAGGCGCACCTCTTCCCCAATCGTCACATTCTTGGTCTCGACTGTCAGGCGCCCGCCCCTGGGCATCGCATCACGCGCATTGACCACCAGATTCATGATGACCTGCTCGATCTGTCCAGGATCCGCCTTCATAAGACAGGTCGACGGATCGAGTCCAGTGCTGAGTTCGACCAGATCTTCGCCGATAAGGCGACGCAGCATGCCATCCATATTGGCCACGAGTGTGTTGAGATCAACGACCTTCGTTTCAACGAATTGCCGGCGGCTGAACGAGAGCAATTGACGGGTCAGCCCGGTCGCGCGATCTGCCGCTTTTTTGATCTCTTCCGTATCTTTCCTCATGGCGTCGGCGGGTCCCAGACGTCCCAGGAGCAGCTCGCTGTATCCTCGAATGACCGTGAGGAGGTTATTAAAATCGTGCGCCATACCGCCGGCCAACCGTCCCACCGCTTCCATCCTCTGCGCTTGTCGCAATTGCGCCTCGGTTTCCCGTAACACCCCCTCCGTGCGGGCCCCCTCGGCAAATTGGCCGATCTTCAGACCGATGTCTTTCATCATCTTCAACAACTCGTCATCCGGCTCTTGCACCTGTCGGCTACAGAATTCGATCACACCCCCGACCTCACTCCCTACGAGAATAGGGAATCCGAACGCCCCGTGGAATCCAACATATCGGGCCTGCGCTTCACGAGAAAAATTGGCGTCAGTTTCGGCATCCGTCGCCCAGGCTGACTTGCCACTGGCCCAAATACTTCCGGGCAAACCCTGTCCGCGTGTGAGTACACGTTGCCACGTGGCTTGGATAAAGGGGTCTGGCGGCACGGACGGGGCACTCCACAGATCAAGACAGCGCAGCACCCCGCTCACCTTGTCCACTCGCCAGAATACGCATAGATCCCATTCCAACGTCTCCCCGACGGCATGGAGGACTTTCGGAACCGCCTCTTCCAGGGTCGCCGACTCGGAAAGCGCTTGGGTCACGGCATACTGACAAACGAGGCGCCGTTCAGCTCGACGGCGCGCGGTAATATCCCTGATAAAAGCACTGAAGATGTACGCATCCCCGATTTTTGCCGGTGACACGGCCAACTCAACGGGAAACTCTCGCCCGCTTTTGTGTCGAGCAACAATTTCAATCCGGCGGTTTAATATGACACCGGCCCCTGTCCGCAGAAACTCACGGATGCCCTGTTCGTGCGCCTGGCGATCCCGCCCAGGAATAATCGTGTCGGCAAGGGGCCGACCCAATGTCTCTTCGCGGGACCATCCAAAAATTGTTGTCGCCTGCGCATTCCAATCGGTCACAATTCCAGTCGCATCGATGGTGATCACCCCGTCAAGCGCGGTGTCGACGATGGCCCGATTCCGTTCCTGGCTCTGAAGCAATGCGGCTTCGGCCGCTTTCGCCCAAGCGCTCTCTTGTTGAGCCTGACGATGTTCCTTGCGCATTCGTGTCGTGACCCACAGCAACACCCCCATAATGGGAACCCAGATTGCCCCGCCGATGATCCCGACTTTCCAGAAGTAGCTATGGATCGGCGCCAGGATTTCCTGTCGATCCATTCGCACCAGGACCGACCAGCCCAGTCCAGGAAAACCTCCAAAGCCTTTGGTCTGCGCATAGCCAGTCACCACCTGGACATGCCGCCGCAGATGCTCTTCTTCAAGAAACCCCGGTACTCCGCTCTCGCTCAACCGCACCGAAGGCAACCCGAGTTCTTTAAGGTTGATGCCCCCCTTGTGGGGCTGATACGAATCGACAAATACCCTGCCCTGCTTCGTCAACATTTGATATTCGACTCGCCCTCCCATTTCTGGTCGAGCTTCAAGTGAACGAACAGTCCCGGTGGTGACCTCCTCCAAAAATGAGACTCCTATCCGCGCAATCACGACACCCTGGAACCTATCTTGCGCATCGAGAATCGGAGCCGTAAACACAATCGTACCGACGTCACTCTCCTCCACTTCGAACCCCTCGACATCGGCAATGTCGAGCCGACGCGTCGCACGCGCGGCGATAAACGATCCGGTACGGCTATAATCGCGCCCTATCATCGAGGACTCCGTCGCCGCCAGCACCGTACCCTGAATGTCCGTGACCGCTAGTGATTGGTAGACCGGGGAATAGGTTGTCTTCATCCACTTCAAATACTCGGAGAGATATTTCTGATCGGAGGTTCGGAGCGAGGCGACGCGAGCCATCATGAGACTGTCGCCCTTGCGTTCGAACAGGATCCGATCCAGTTTCTCCGCCACTTCTGCCGCAGCCAACTTGAGTCCTCCTCCCGCCACCTCCACAACGTGGGTCTCGATAACTCGAATCAGGTAAATACCGGCTGGAATCGACAAGATGGTCACGCCAATCAGGAGATAGGGCAACCACCGATAGCGGCGAGGAACGTGGATTGGTATGGCCGTTGTCGTCTTCATGATTCACGCGCCGGAGAGGCCACGAAGTTGGGAATCAACAAGGCGGGATGATAGGCCTGCTTCGATGCGCGCAAGCCGGAAAGACCTGCATCATCCATCGCATTGATGTACTCGGCCCCTTCTGCAAGGGCCATCCGACAGGTCTCACGAAAGAGGTACTGCGCCAGACCTGGGTATGCGCGGTCCGTCACCTCTAAGAGGACACAGAATGTCGTGCTCGTCAACCAATAGCCGAAGGTATAGGCGCGCAGCCGACCGTGAATCCTGATCACCCTCCCTACGAGTCGAAGGGCCGACGCCTGTGACCACACGATTTCGTGAGCCAACGCCGCATCGGCCAGTAGCATCACCCCGAACGATTCAAGCCCTTCTGCCTGCTTCTGCCGCGACCAATCCGCGAGGAGGGCGCGACAGCCCTGACGGTCGCTGACCTGATAGGAATCCACCTCAAACGATTGCTCTCGTTCGAATCGATTGCACAGAGCGCGTTGGGATTTATATCGGTCACCCGCCAAGGATACGAGGTCCGCCGCGCGATAGAGATAGTCGGACTCCTTGGGCATCAGCCGATATCCCAACCGCTCAAACTCCGGTACCAACTGAGACGGTACATTCTCAACCCGGCTGACCGGCGAATCGCCGTTCCATCGCCGCAGCAGCCCCATTGCGCTCGACAGGGGTGCGTCGATCGAGCCGGCCCCGATCGGAGGCAGCGGCATGAACCAGCCGTCCGGAGATTGCGCGAAGAGACACAAGGCCCCCTGAAGCTCCATCCACCAATAGGCCAGAAGTCCGCTCCATATGTAATGATACATCGGTGAATAGGCGGCAAGCGATTCAGCGGTATGCCGGCCTGATCGATCCAAGGCTGTCGTCATGCGCGGGATATCGTCCAGTGTAAACCGATGCAGCGGCCCAGGGCCCCACTGACCAGCCACAGCACTGGTGAGGTGGGGAAGACGTGCGAGCACAACCACGTCTTCTTGAAATTTCCCGATGAGGCGAGGATGCGCGACAATGTCGTCGCGGATGTCCGCTTGATCGAGCAAGGCCATCACTCGATCGGCATGGCGCTGAATCTCCCCCGGAACCTCTTCTCGCATGAAAGGGCACTTTGTATCCCACCCCAACAACACCTGGTCCTGTCGCTCATCCCACATCAGCGCCAAGGGATAGAGCTGACAATCGAGCGGACGCTGGGCGTAGATGCGGCATGCTGAGGTTGTGGCATCGAATGCCGGGCAGAGATACCCCTCTCCATCGGAAGCGGGAACCAGGATAACTTGTGACCCTCGCCGATCGGGAAAAGCCGTTTCCCCAATGCCCCTAGCCAGAGCCGCCGTAATTTCGTGCTCAGTAAAATATGGACGAAGGGCGCTATCGGGGTCCGGAAACCGACAACAGACATCGCACTGGAGGCAGGCACGGCTCGAAACAAGTTGAGGGAGCGCGCTCGGTGGTATCACGAACACACCGACCTGCTCATCGGTATCTACTGGCATAGAAGGAATCCGTTCAATGTGCGCCCATCCTAGCACTTTTCCGCAAGGGTTCCCAGGGGGCGACCAACTTTTCACCGACTCTCCTCTCCATACACACCACAACATTTCCCATCCTGACATCCACGGAACAGGCAAGAGATCCTTCGAGCATGCAGTACGCCCCACCTTCCCACTTTCCTAGCCCCTTGTACGCCCCCAAAACCCATGTTACAGTTCTGCGGCCTCACATGAGAGGCACTCATTCACACGGATACTGCCTCTGTCTGACTTGGCTACCTCCGACCTCCAACAACGCTGCAACACCATCAGTGGCCAGCTCAGCCAAGCTGGGCTCTTTCCCGCTGTGCCCGAGCAGGCTCTAGCCCCAGACGCCGCCACAAGCACGACGACGTGGCGTATTGCCGTCACCCCGTTTGCGCTCACGCACGATCAGTTAGATTTTTTCCACCAACTTGGACCGCAACTCCTCTCATTTTATCGAGCGCTCAACCGCCTCTATGCCGACAGTGTACGCGGCCTCCAACCAGCTTGGGTCGCGGGCTACCTCGACCAAGGAAAGCCGGAAGGTCTGCTGACATATAGCCGGATGAAACGGTTTCGCGACCAGCTTCCCGCAGTCATCAGACCGGACATCATCCCCACCCAGGACGGCATGGTCATCACTGAACTCGATTCAGTCCCCGGGGGTATCGGGATCACCGCATGCCTCTCCGCGCTCTATGCCGAAATGGAAGCCGGCGAGAATCTCACACTTGTGGGGGGCTCCGAGGGGATGGTACGCGGGTTTGCAGACATGGTGAAAAGCCAGCTCGCGCAGCAGAGCGGATGCGTCGCGATTCTGATATCGGAGGAAGCCAAAGATTATCGGCCTGAAATGACGTGGCTCGCAGCCCGCCTGCGAGCGATCGGCCTCGATATCTACTGCGTAGAACCGCGTGATATTCGATTCACCGAAGAAGGCCTCAGGATCACCGGCGAGGGAATGGACCAGCCAATTACCTTGATTTATCGCTTCTATGAGTTATTCGATCTTCTAAATATTCCCAAATCCGAGCTCGTCCAATATGCGATCAAGAAGGGCCGAGTGGCCGTCACCCCCCCATATAAACCGGCACTGGAAGAAAAACTCGCCTTTGCCCTTCTCCATCACCCGGCGTTGCGACCCTTTTGGGAGCAGGCATTGGGTCGAGACCTGTTTCTGCACCTGACGACCCTTATGCCTCGTACCTGGATTCTTGATCCTGCGCCGATCCCTCCCTCTGCGACCATTCCAGGCTTGGCGATCGGCGGGCGAGGCGTGATGAGCTGGCACGATCTGGCCGCAGCTACTCAAAAGGAACGGCACCTGGTGATCAAGCCATCGGGATTTTCCGAACTCGCATGGGGCAGCCGAGGCGTGTCGGTCGGGCACGATATGCCGCAACACGAATGGGCAAGCGCCATCGACAAGGCCCTGGCCTCCTTTCCTCGAACACCCTATATCTTGCAGGAGTTCCACAAAGGCCGCCTCTATGAACTCGACTACTTCGATCCGGTCAACAACGAGCTGAATCGGATGTCCGGTCGTGCCAGGCTTTCCCCCTATTATTTCGTGAGTGGCGAAAAGGTTGAGCTGGCTGGTATCCTGGCTACGGTCTGCCCGGCGGATAAGAAAGTGATTCACGGAATGAAAGATGCCGTCATGGTGCCGTGCGCTACCATTAGAGAAGTACGTGCTGGGTGCTGAGTTTCAATCATAGACTCGAAAGGCGTAACTCAGGACTCAGCACTGAGCACTCAGAACGTTGAACTATGTCGTTAACGCTGTATCACGTCGCCTGGTGCCCCGACTGTGACGTGGTGCGCCGAAAACTGGCTGAACTCCACATCGAATACGAGCAGGTCGTTGTGCCAGACTTTCGCCCGATGCGCAAAGTGGTCCACGAAATCTCAGGCCAATATTATGTTCCAGTCCTCAAGGATGGAGACATCGTGCTGACGGAAACCGACGACATTCTCGATTATCTCGGTAAGACCTATGGTCAGGAACGGATCGCAGGGAACTAACGGGCTATCGATAACCCATTGAGGAGCAGCCCGCGGGATGCTCAAAAAGGCCGTTCGGCAAGGCCGCAGCGAGCGAAGAGGCGAGACGTACGCTTCGGTACGTTGATCCTCTGAGCGATGCGAGAACGATGCTGACGGACTTTTTCAGCATTCTGCTAAAGGAGACTGGTATGGAAGCATGGAGACGTATACTCGCCGACAGCATCGTCAAACCCAAAGACTTGGCGGACCGGCTCGGTGTCGATGCGAAAGAAATCGAAGCCATCGTCGGCGACTATCCGATGCGCATCACCCCTACAGTGATGGCCACGATCAAAGAAAAGGGCGACGCCATCTGGAAGCAGGTGGTGCCGGACCTCGCCGAAATGGACGACTTCGAAGCAGCAGACGATCCGCTCGAAGAAGACCTGATGAGTCCGGTCCCGCATCTCGTCCATCGCTATCCAGATCGCGTCCTGTTGATGGTCACAAATCAATGTCCGATTTATTGCCGTTTTTGCACGAGAAAACGGCTGGTCGGAAAACCGGGATTTCTGAAGAAAGGCGAACTCGATCAAGCCATCGGCTATCTGCGCGAACATACTGAAGTGCGCGACGTCATTCTTTCAGGAGGCGACCCGCTGCTTCTGCCGGATCATCTCCTGGAGCGGATCCTCAGGGCGCTGCGGACGATCCCACATCTGGAACTCATTCGTCTCGGCTCCCGGGTGCCCGGCACGTTGCCGGAACGGATCACCCCGGAACTTTGCGCGATCGTGAAGAAATACCATCCCATCTATATGAACCTGCATTTCAATCACCCGGACGAGCTGACCCCGGCAGTCAAAGCAGCTTGCGGCATGTTGGCCGATGCCGGCGTGCCGCTCGGGGCGCAAACCGTGCTGCTCAAAGGCGTCAACGACGATCCGGACATTATGAAACGACTGATGCATCAACTCCTGCTCGCGCGCATCAAACCCTACTATCTCTACCAAGCGGACCTGACCAAGGGGACGAATCACTTCCGCACCACTGTGGAAACAGGGCTGAATATCATCAAGTCGTTGCAGGGCCACACCAGCGGGATGGCGGTCCCGCACTTTGTGATCGATGCGCCGGGCGGGGGCGGCAAGATTCCGCTGCTTCCCGGCGACTACATGGTGCACATGGATGCTGCAGGAGTTCTCTTGAAGAACTACGAGAACAAGGCCTTCCACTATCCGCAACCGCAACAAGGATCTGCGCGAGAGTTGCCGATGGTCAGCGCAGCGACTGCGCTGGAATCGTGCAGTAATGGAGCGCACGACGACCTGTGAGCACCCGCGCCGCGCAGGGGATTTTACCCTACCAGCAGATTACGCAGCTGATCGCCAGCGGCGCCATCCATGCCGAGGTGCCGATTGAAGACCGGCAAATCCAGCCGGCCAGTCTCGACCTACGGCTTGGGCGCAAAGCCTATCGACTGATCAGCAGCTTTTTGCCGGAGCTGTCCGAGATCACGAGCCGACTGAATGTTCTGGACTTCTACCAATCCGACCTCGTGATGTACGAGATGGACTTGACCGAAGGGGCCATCCTGGAAAAAGGCCATGTCTATCTGGTGCCGCTGCTGGAACATGTCACGCTCCCTAAGGCCATCCGGGCGCGGACCAATCCCAAGAGCACGACCGGGCGGCTGGACGTCTTTACCCGTGTTGTAACGGATCTCAATACCGGGTTCGATGAAATCCGAGCCGGCTATTCCGGGCCCCTCTATCTGGAAATCGTTCCCCGTTCGTTCGCCATCAAGGTAAAAACTGGGTACGCTCTCAATCAAATTCGCTTCGTCCGAGGCGACGCCACGGTGTCAGACCGATCACTTCAGACCCTCCACACCCGAGAACCTTTGCTCTACCACAACCTCCCCGCAAAGCCCGCGCTGGGAAACCGGGATCTCCGGACAGACCGCGGTCTGTTTCTCCGCATCGATCTCAAGGGTGACGACCGAGACAGCTCGCCGATTATCGGTTATCGGGCCAAGAAGAATAGCCACGTGATCGATCTGTCGAAGGTCGGCCATTATGCCGCACTCGATTTTTGGGAACCCCTATACCGCCACCGGCAGAACAGCCTCCTGTTGGAGCCGGAGGAGTTTTACATTCTCGCATCGAAAGAACGGATTCGCGTTCCTGCCGGCTACGCGGCTGAGATGGTCGCCTTTGAAGCAGCCTGTGGCGAGTTACGGACCCACTACGCCGGGTTTTTCGATCCGGGGTTTGGATACGGCCGCGGCGAGCTGCACGGCACCCAAGTGGTGCTGGAAGTCCGCCCCCACGACGTGCCCTTCCTGATCCATGATGGACAAACCTTTTTTAAGGTTGTATACGACAGGATGCTTGCACGCCCCAGTCAGCTCTATGGCACGGCGCTCGGATCCTCGTATCAACGCCAAGGGCTGACCTTGAGCAAACATTTTAAGGTGTAGCAGGATGCTGAAAAAGTCCGCCAGCGTCGTTCTCGCATCGTTCAGACCCTCAACGTACCCCAAGGGTACGCCTCGGGCCTTCACTCGCTGCGGCCTTGCTGAACGGTCTTTTTGAGCATCCTGCAAAAGTGTTCTCCCGCTGGGCCACTTATGTAGCCCTCGAAGTTCTTGCGTGCCAGTAATGTTGTTCTGTAGCTTCCTAGCGGGATAGATGATGAAGCGGGCCTTCGGCAGAATACTCAATACCCGTGAAGCGTATCTCGTGATACGCCGTTCGTTCAGAATTCGGACATTTTACGTTTCACATTTCACCTTTCACGAACGACGAGGAAATGCGTGACCATGCCGCCAGAATCGCCCGAAGAGCCGGAGCGCCGAGAGAGAGAAGACGACTCCGGAGGCGACAACCAAATGCGAGTTGCCGGGATGATCGTGGGCATCGCCCTCATTTTCCTCGGCTTCCTCGACGTGTTTCTCTCGATCAGCGGCGGATTCGAGATCGACGTCATTCCGTTCATGATCTATTTCGCAGGCGTCGCCGTGTGGGCCAATTCGGTCGTCGAAAATGTGACGTTCCGCTACAGCCTCATCGGCGGATCCCTTCTACTCGCAGCGCTCTTCTACCACTATGGGGAAGTCCTCTTTTGGCACAAGCAAGTGTTGTTTTGGTCCACTGTGGTGGTCGTCATGTATTTCATGTTTTACGAGCCCAAAAAACGCGACTAGTTCTGCCATGGCGATGCCGATTTCGGTCATCATCCCCACACTGAACGAAGAACGGACAATCATCGCGACGCTCGCAGATACCGCCACGCTGGGCTTCGACGAACTTATTGTGGTGGATGGAGGAAGCACCGATACAACGCCCACATGCCTCGAATCATACCGACTGAGTCCACAGGCCACAGGCTTCAGTCCTGTCTCCTGGATGACCGCACCACCAGGACGCGCGAGGCAGATGAATGAAGGAGCCAAGGCCGGACGAGGAGAGGTCTTTCTCTTTCTCCATGCCGACACACGGCTTCCGCGCAATGCCAAAACAGTAATCGACAGGGTACTGACGGATCAACAGGTGGTGGGGGGACGATTTGATGTCCAGTTCGATCACCCATCGATGTGGGGAACCATGATCAGCACAACGATGAACTGGCGTTCGAGACTGAGCGGCCTCGCCACCGGCGATCAGGCCCTGTTTGTGCGCCGATCTGTATTCGAACAGATGGGAGGCTTCACTGACATGCCGTTGATGGAGGACATCGAGTTCTCCCGTAGGCTCAACCGGAGGGGAAGGACCGCAGCCCTCACCGCAACCGTGACCACCTCTTTTCGTCGCTGGGAACAGCAGGGCCCCTTACGGACGATCCTCTTGATGTGGACCTTACGATTCCTGTATTGGGCCGGAATGAACCCTCATACACTAAGTCGGTGGTATGGATCGGTACGATAACTCATGAAGCAACCTTCCTCTCCATCGCCTTACCCCTTACCCCTCACCCCTCACCAGGCTGCACTGGTGATCTTCGCCAAGGCTCCGATCCCGGGTGAGGTGAAGACACGGCTCTGTCCGCCGTTGACACCGGACGAGGCAGCTACCCTGCATGGCAGCTTTGTCCTCGACATGCTGGAACGGACCAAACTCGCTGTTGCGAAATTGCAGTTCCCCTTCCATCGATACTTGGCCTGTGCGCCTTCTTCGGAGCTGGTGTTCTTCAAGATTATGGAAGAACGGCAAGGCGTCCGCCTCTTGGATCAAGTGGGAGAAGATGTGGGTCAACGCATGCACCACACCTTTGTCAGCCTCTTCGCCAAAGGTTATGAACGGGTACTCCTGGTGGGAACCGATGTTCCAACCTTGCCCCTGTCGGTCTATCAAGATGCGCTTACGCTGCTAGGCAAATCAGACGTCGTCTTAGGACCGGCCCTTGATGGCGGGTATTACCTCATCGGGCTCAAGCAGCCGGCAGAACAACTCTTTACTGGAGTACCCTGGTCCACCGATCAAGTCCTCGCAGTGACGCAACAGAATGCCAAAAAACTTGGCCTGTCTGTCGGACTCACCACCGCCTGGCGCGACGTGGATACCATTGCAGACTTGCATTCGCTCATCACAGAATGCCAAGAAGACAACAAGAAACCCAAGCAAGACCGGTCCTTCTCCATGCGGACAGCTGGAGCCATTCAGCTCCTCGCGACGAGGCTCAAAACTCGATAAGATCGCCGGCAATCATACCGACCAGGAAAGGGATCACCGATGGCTGAGCGAGTGGCACTCATCACAGGGGGAGCTAAAGGCATTGGACGGGGGATTGCGCTCGACCTGGCAGCGCAACAATGGTCGGTCGCCATCTGCTACCGCACGAGCGAAAAAGAGGCAAGAGCCACAGCCGACGCGATCACCGAGCGTGGCGGTCGTGCGCTTTCGATTCGCTGTGACGTATCGGACCCCCAGGCGGCCAAAGGTCTTGTCACGCAAGTCGAACAACAGTGGGGACATATCGATGCGCTGATTAACGGCGCCGGCCCCTACCATCGTGTGAATCTGTTCGAGGAGACGGTCGAGGGGTGGAACGAGATGTTCGACGGCAATCTCCATCCCATTTTCTATCTCGCCAAAGCAGTGGCACCGGGAATGAAAGCTCGCAAATCTGGTCGAATCATTAGCTTCAGCATGGCCAAAGCCGATCAGATGATTTCACAGCCGGACGTGACGGCCCATTACATCGCCAAGGCCGGCGTCTTGATTTTGACTCGCACACTGGCCAAATTGCTGGCGCCCCACGGGATTACCGTCAATGCCATCTCGCCAGGCTTCATCGATTCAGGCAGCGCGCCGCCGGAAGAACTCGCCGGCATGACCAAACGCATCCCTGCCGGTTATATTGGGACCGTAGACGACACCGTGGCTGCCGTCCGGTATTTACTGAGCGACGAGGCCCGCTATGTGAACGGGGCCAACATACAAATCAGCGGGGCGTGGGGAATATGAAGGGTAACCTGAGTGCCCTTCTTGCTCGCAGAACGCGCACACTCAGAAGTATGCTCGTTCGATGCGCGCAGTCAAAGGGCACCTCAGGTCACCCTCTGAGGAGTCAAAAGAAGCAATGAAGAGAAGACTTTGAGGGAGGCATCATGAAATCAGAACAAGAACAGACAGCCCACGGTCGGTTTGTCCAAGCCTTACAGCACGAGCATCTCACCTGTGCCAAGCCTGGCTGCGGTGGAGCAATGAACGTGACCGACCACAGCCCTCATCTCGCCCGTATCAAGACGTATGAAGCCGAATGCAAACAGTGTCATACGAAGGAGCAGATTGCCGGCAAAGAACAGCCGATGCCACCGTGGGACGGCGCCTCGATCACGATGATGGCTGAAGTGCATCTCCTCCACGATCAACCCACATGCCCCTTCGATGACACCCCCATCACCTTTACCTCCATGCCGAATCCCAGACGCAAAGCCCGCTACCGTCTCTCCTGCTTCTACTGCGGCAGACATGCGGAGTTGAACTGGCCGCCGGCGGAAGCAAAGAGGTAAGGAGGCGGGGTAAGGACGCCGACCTCAGTTGCTCGCGCAACGCGCGGCCTCAGAAGGCCCTCGTTGGACGCGCGCAGTTGAGGTTCAACGTCCTTACCCCGCGAAGTGAGCATGTAATGGAGAAGAGCTTGCAGAGCTGAAGAAAGGGTTACCGACTAAAAGACATGTCGATAATCCTGGCGACCCGTGTCTGCACTCCACAGACGCAACCTTGAATGAACGGTGCATTCGTTTGACACATGAATATCACCAGAATTGTCAGCTCTGCAGTATTGGATACAGCAGCTCGTCATTAGTACTCTCTACTCTCAGCTTCGTACATATTGTGGCGCCAACCGGTATTTTCGATGCTGCATAAAACCCTATCACTGCAGATGGGAAGTCCTTTATTTTCACGGCAAAACCAGACAGTCGATAAATGTCGAACGCGAAGATGCATATTGGATCTCCATTGTCTAATTGAGACCAAGTGCAAACGTACTTGAATTTTCGATTGTAGGCGATGAGCGAGTCGAATGTTCCTGCCTTCTGAGCGATGCACAGCTCGTCTGCAAAAGAGTACGTCTGTAAAAGATTTTGAAATGGCTCGTTGCCCTTCGTCGGGTCAATCTCTGGAATTGGATAGTGAATGTGATGAAGCGTTCCTGCTTGGAGATACTCCCCATAAAGCACAGCATGTGCGCATTTGATTATTCGGCGAGCTAGGGGCCGGATCGGAAAGTCCGCTATTCCCTTATACACACCTTGCTCTGTGATCACAGAGACAAATGACAGTCTTTGCTGGAGGATGGGATTGTTGGCTTTGGTATTTCCATGGAGCACGTCGAAAAATATAGAAAGCTTTTCGTCTTTTTCTTGCCACCTGTGATTGCAACAGGCATGCACTTTTAGCTTTATCGGATAGTTTTCGCGATCTGTAGTGTGAAATATTTTCTCAGGTGGGCAATGATCGCTGTTTACAACTTCACCATTGTCCAATGCCAGGCCACACATGTAGCAGAAGCCTGGCTTTTCTAAGCGATGAAATTCTTGCTGTGTCTGTATCTGCGGCATTCCGGTGCGTCCGTGGAGGTCGTTGATTGACTTGGCACCTGATACATTACGCTGCAAATTCTACGCGAACTGTGCGCCCAATCCTTGCTTCAAGCGTGATCAGCATTTCTAGACTGAACTTATCCCATTTGCCACGCACGAGGTCGGAGACGCGGGATTGTGCAATGCCGAGACGCTTGGCTGCATCAGATTGGGTGAGCTTGTGCTTCTCGATATAGAGGCGAAGATCGCTCATTAAATTCGCCCGCATTTGGAGCACGGTGGCCTCAGCTGGATCAAAGCCAAGGTCGACAAAAATATTGCCGCTGGATTTGGTCATTTTCTTTTTCATGATTGGTCTCCGATCTGTCGGTACCGTGTCCTAGCCAACTCGATGTCTTCTCTTTTGGTCTTCTGTGTTTTCTTCTGGAATGCATGCAACACGTATATGGCCTCCGCGAACTTGGCAACATAGAGTACCCGCCATTCCTCTAAGACGTGTATCCGAATTTCTCGAACGCCGGCACCCACCTCTTTCATGGGCTTCCAGTCCGAGGGATCCAGACCGCGCTGCACGAACCCTAACTCAAACCCAGCCACACGCCTGGCTTCAGCCGGAAACTCTCTTAGGTCATCAAGGCTGGAGCCGGCGAATTCCAGGCGCTTCATGGCCGAATTATATAAGTTTCTTGATTGACTATCAATGTTCTTAGATAAGACTTGGTGGCGACTGTTGCTGAGTTATGAAGAAAAGGCTGATGGGCGGGACACCACTTGCCGCAGCTCGCGGTCATTGCTCTTATTTTTCTCTCCCCCTCTTGTCGCTGCTGCATAAAATAACGAGGGCGACGGTTATGCTCTCACTGCACGCGTCCAACGAGGGCCTTCCGAGGCCGCGCGTTCCGCGAGCAAAAGAGCATGACCGTCGCCCTCGTCTCTTCGAATCTTTCTTATTTTCCGAATGCCTTTTTCAGCAGCGGCTCTATTTCACCCTTTGCTGCCATCGGATCGAGCACATCGGTGTCGCCGTAAAACTGCCCGTCGATGAACACCTTGGGAAGGGTCGGCCAGTTGGTCATTTTTGCGAGCGCCTCTCGCTTGGTGGGTTGAGACAAGACGTCGATGAGTTCAAACGGATACCCGTACTTGTCGAAAAACTGAATCGTCTCTCTCGTGAATCCGCACATCGGCATCTGTTTAGTGCCCTTGCCGTAGATCAAAATCTTGTGCGTGGCGACTTCCTTGTCAATTTCTTCTTGAATGGGATCTGCCATGGCTTGGCCTCCTAAGTTTCGTCTGTGGTTTTAGCGGTGATTTCGAGCGCATGAATCCGCCCGTCTTTCATCGGGGCATCCAACGCCTGATAGATCATTCGATGCCGATCCAGCAAATTCTTCCCTGCAAAGGATGCCGAGATCACCACCACCTTGAGATGATCCATCGTGCCGGTCCGGTCCGAGACCGTAACCGTGGCATCCGGCATCGTATTGCGCACATATTCTGTCAGGATATCTGGCGTAATCATCACCCCTCCAATCTCATTGCATCGTCAGAATACTCCAGCCTTCACCCCAAAGGCAATTCGCCTCCAGGGCAACCAACCAGCTTTCGCACCGTAATAGTACGGACCCTGAAGCTGGTGGTGGGTTTCAGCACATGATGGTGGATATCGACCATGTCTGAATGCACCGCTTCACCATGAGGCTCTTCTTTTCAAGGAAATACGACCTATTTGTCCCTGAGCATCCTGGCACGCGCATTGCGTTTCAGGTGGGGCAAGAACATGTGAGACGACCATGACGCGACCACATCTACCTATCAACCAAGGAGGGTGCCATGGATGAGTTCAAATCTGGGTTTTTCATCGGGGGGGAGGCCTGCGAGGGGCGGGTGCTCGTAGTAGACGACGAACCCGATATTCGCAAAGTCGTAAAGATGACGCTGCAGAAGGCCGGCTATGAAGTCCTTGAAGCGGAAAACGGTGAGAAGGCGATTGAGGTCATTAACTCTGGAGAAAACCGGCTTCTCCTCGACGTCGTTATCTGCGACATTCGTATGCCGAAAATCAACGGAGCCGAAGCCGTCGCCTACTTCCGAAGCAATTACCCTCGCGTTCCGATCATCGTGCTGACTGGCTTCCCGGATACCGACATGGCGACCTCCTTCCTTCGGCAAGGGGTCGTGGATTATCTCGTCAAACCGGTCGAAGGAGAAAAACTGAGATCCGCCGTTGCGCGGGCTATAGAACAGAGGGAGCTGGCAAAGCTGTAACAAGAACTTGCCATCTCTACTTAGGCAAGGAGCGGCACGCCCCTCCTTGCTTTCCTCGGCGATAGCAGGTTGGGGAAGAACTATTGTGGCCCACAGTCCAGGGACAACAGATGACCATCCCCCAGGATGCTCAAAAAGGCCGTCCAGCAAGGCCGCAGGCGAATCGAAACCGGAGGCGTACCCTCTGGGGTACGTTGAGGATTTCGATGAACCGAGAACGACGCTGGCAGATTTTTCAGCATCCTGAATAGGGGGCAACCCTGCCACAGAAAGACCGCCTGAATGGAACGCTCTGACTCTACCAAGGTCGCCATTCTGGGAGCGGGTCGTGACGGCCTCGCGCTGTTAGATCTGCTCCACCATATCCCATCGATTGAGATTGTCGGCATTACAGACCGTAATCCTGCTGCACCAGGGCTGCAGCGCGCACGTGAGCTTCAGATTCCTGTGATCATCAATGTGCCGGATCTGATCGGCAACCATGGCGTAAACCTGATTTTGGATGCCACGGGTGATCCAGAGATGGAAGCATCTCTGCATGCCCACAAACTTCCTGGCGCAAACATCCTCAGTGGGGCAGCCTCTCGACTGTTGTGGAAACTGATTCGGCATGAATCCAAGCTCGAAGCCGAACTCCTCCAGTCAGAAAAGCTTGCTGGAATCGGCTCATTCGCTGCGGGAATCGCGCATGATATCAACAACCCCCTGCAACTCATTTTGGGCCTGGCGGAAAACCTTGCAGAGGAACAGGACCTGAGTGCCGTGCACGAACAAGCCCAGGACATTATTGAAGCCGTCAAACGGACGAGTGCCATCTGCCGGGACCTCACTCGCTACTCACGGCGCGCATCCCCGCACCAAGATGTGCTGGTGCCTGTCAACGAAAAGCTGGACGAGGCGCTGAAAATAGCACGCTACGCGTCAAGTCTTCACGATATTGCGATGATCAAACAGTACCAGCCAGGTGCTGTCGTCAAAGGCAACCCGGATGAATTACTGCACGTCCTCGTCAACCTCATCACCAATGCGGTCCATGCCATGGAGCGCGGCGGCGGCACACTGACGCTTGAGACCGCACTCCACGACGGACAGGTCCATGTCCGGATCTCCGATACGGGATGCGGAATCGCCCAGAGCAAGCTCGATGAGATTTTCGAGCCGTTTTTCACAACAAAAGCCCCTGGCAAAGGCACGGGGCTAGGACTCTATAACGTCAAAACCATTGTCAACAAAATGCACGGCGCCATCGCCATCGACAGTCAAATCGATCGGGGAACGACCTTTACCTTAACCTTTCCCAAGGCCGAGCCAGCCGAACAAGGATGTCTGTCATGAATCCCGCGCGCGCCCCATCTCTCTCTGAAACGAGGTGGGGGCTCCAACCCAAACTGATTCTCTCCATGTTGCTCGTGGGAGTGGTACCGCTCATGATGGGTCTCGGTCTCGCCTTTTGGCAAGGCTCTCGCGAAATCCAGGTTGTCAGTGGCGAAAGCTTCAAAGCCCTAGCCGAAGAAACGGCACGGAAAGTCGATCTCTTGATATCGGATGAGGTCGGACGAACATCACGAATCGCGACAGACCCCTCGATTATCTTCGAGCTTGAGCAACGGCGCGATGCCCTATTGAGCATGACAGAAGATCAGCGCCGCCTGACCGTGGACAGACTCAAGAGTGGGTGGGAGGCGAAAGATCCCGCAACAGTCCGCACGATCACAGAAGGGAAAATTGCCGGCACGATTCAGGACTATCTTTCGGGAGCCAAGAACGAGGCCGATCAACTGATCCCGCAAGTGGTCCGGTCTGCCACCAAAATGCTGTACATCACCGACAGTGAAGGCAACTTGATTGCCTCGTCGACCACGCTGCCACCTTTTGCCAATAAAGACACAACCTGGTGGAAAGGGGCCTCCCATCGCGGGGTCGGCCAGTTGTTCATCGAAGATGTGCACTTCGACGACCGTGTCCAGAGCTATGTCATCAGCATCTCGCTTCCCATTATGGATCGCATTCGCTATGAGGCCGTCGGTGTGCTCCATCGCGTGATCGACGCCAAAGAGTTGATCTCGCCCTCGATCTCGCCCATTCGCTTCGGCAAGACCGGGCATGTGATGCTGATCGACCATCGCGGCATCGTCCTGAGCTGTCCCATTCTGCCGACCGGGGTTCCCCTCTCGGATGCACAGCTCATTCCGCTCGTCACCCCATTTCAGCCAGGCTGGGTCAGCGCGCCCAGCGATGGTCACGGCGGACAATCAACCTCGCTCATCGGATTCGCTCCGGTGCCTGAAACCAGCCGTGCGACGAACGACGATCGAGGCAAGGGCTCCTGGCACACCTTCGTCTGGCAAGCCTCTGACGAACTCTTCGCTCCAATTCGTCACCTTCTTACCTGGATGGCCGTCTTCAGCCTCGTCGCCGTCGGACTCATGACGACCCTCGGCTACCTTGCAGCTCATCGTATCGTCAAGCCAGTGCGTAAATTACAAGCCGCAGCACAGTTGATCGGACGCGGTGAACTTCAGCAGCCCATCGACATTCAGACCGGCGATGAGATTCAGGATCTCGCCGATGAATTCAATCGAATGAATCGCCAATTGGAGGCCGCCTTTGCAGGACTGACCGATCAAGTGACCAGCAAAACTCAACAAGTGGAGTCCCTGCTCCACTCGACGGACGAGATTCTGGATGCAGTCCCCACCCCGATCATCATGGTCAATCACGAGGAACAGCTGCAGTACATCAATCAAGTCGGACGCACGGCCTTTCAATCCATACTTGATTCGGGCTCATCAATCCCGTTGTTCGATGTACTCCCCGTCGATGCGGCTGTGCGAGAGCACCTGCGAAAAGAATTCAGACGTGCGGGGAACGGAGAACATGCCACGACGGCATCAGGGAACGAGGATGCCGCGGTCACCAATACTGCCCGTGACCCATTGGCCCCTCTAGTGGGTGCGGCGGGACCAGGTCACCGACAAGAAATTCAGATTGGCCCCCGACGGTATCACTATCAGTGGTTCCACATGGCAGGGAGAAATCAGGGAGAGGATCGGATCGGCCTTGTCTTCAGGGATACGACGGACGAGAGCCGCCTCCAAGACCAACTCATCCAGGCCGAGAAATCAGGCAGCCTTGGAACCCTCACGGCCGGAATTGGGCATGAGCTCAACAATCCGCTTTTTGGCATTCTCGGACTGGGAGAAGCCATCGAAGAAGAACCCAACCTTGACCGTGTCAGATCCTATGCCCGCGACATCGTCCAGCACGGGCGTCGAATGGCCTCGATCATTCGAGACTTCACCGGCATCACAGCTCGCGAGACAACGGACCAGCGGCAACCGGTTCACCTCGAACAAGAACTTGATCGGGCCATCACCACACTCACAGACGGCATGGACACGGCAGAACTTGTCATCCAAAAAACCTACACGGGAGACACCTGTGTGTCAGCTCTCCCCGATCAGCTTAGACAGGCCTTCACAAATCTGTTGACGAATGCCCTTCAGGCGATGAAAGGCCGAGGCACCTTGCATCTCTCGACCTCCCTGGCCGCTGCATCCGTCGTGACCACGATCGCGGATTCAGGCCCCGGCATTCCCCAACAGCATCTGTCAAAGATTTTCGACCCGTTCTTTACCACCAAAGGCCAGGGCGAGGGATCCGGACTCGGCTTGACTGTCGCACGCCGCATTTTCAAGAAATTCGGAGGGGATATCAGAATCGAGAGCCAGGAAGGGAACGGCACCTCCTGCATCGTCACCCTCCCGGTCCTCTCTCACCGGCCGCCCACACAGGAGGCTTCATGCACCGAGTCAACGCCGCGCTCTTCGCCACAGCCCTCACCATCCTAATCTCAGGGCTGGGGTGGGAGCCCTCCTTCCTCTCCGCAAAGGAACGCGCAGCCTCGCCCGGCATTCCTCCGGAGAAAGCGGCGGCCTATATCTATGCCGTCATCAAGGCCGATCGCACGCTGTACACGACAGAAATCGTTAATCGACTTCAGGCAAAAGGCGTCACGACCGCGTCTGAACATTGGGAGCTGGAAAACACCCTGATGTTGCCGGCCCAATTTCTCCAGCATTCGGGCAAGCTGGCAGCCGAGAGCGGAAGCGGAGTTCGGTTTCGATTGATCGGTCTCTGGCCTATTTACCGACGTAACGCTCCGGCGAGCGACCTGGAGCGCAGCGCACTGGAGTCTCTCAGAAAGAATCCAGACCTACCGGTCACTGGAATCGTGAACAGTGGGCAGAAGCAATACTTTCAGGCGATCTATCCCGATCTTGCCGTCTCACAGGCCTGTGTCGACTGCCACAACGGACATCTGCTCAGCCCGAAACGGGACTTTAAACTCAATGATGTGATGGGCGGGATCGCGATTACGATTCCACTGGAATGAACATATCGAGAGAGCAGGGACACCCTCGTCACTCATGAATCGTCGTTCGCAGACAAAGAACTTCTCGGCTTGCGAGATACGCTTCACGTTTCACGAACAACGGTTTTTTGAACTATGACGGTGTGGCTGGACCAGATGGTGTACTGGTTTCAGCTCCGTGATATTCCTCCCGGTAAATCTGGATCGTGGTCATCAACAAACTGACCAGAACCGGCCCGATAAAGAGTCCGATGATGCCGTAGAGTGCCAGTCCGCCTAGGACGCTGAATACGAGGAAGAGCACTGGGATCTGGACCGCTTGCCCGATCAGCCAGGGTCGAAGGAACTGATCGATCATCGACACGACGCCGATTCCCCAGCCCAGCATGACCAGCCCTTTCCACATCGGACCGACCGTGAGGAAGTACAGGACAACAGGCCCCCACACCAATGCAGTCCCGCCAAAGGGGAGCGGCGCAAGAATCACTGTCACTGCCGTCAATACGACGGGAAACGGCACTCCGAGGACCCCATAAGCCAGCCCCGCGAATAGACCTTGAATAATCGCGGTCACGCCTATCCCCTTCACCACGGCACGAATGGTCTGATCCACGCGATCGACAATTCGCTGCTTATGGGACGTCTCCAGGGGAATCACTTCCTGGAGGGACGCCAACCATTGCTTCCCATCCTTGAAGAGAAAAAACAGGGCAAAGAGCATGAGAAAGAAATCGGTCACGAGCAGAAATGCATTCTTCAGCAGATCGCCGACCTGATCAAGAAAGAAACGACTGAGGAACGTCGCAGCCGAGAGAAGCCCCTGCTCCAATGAATCTGGCGTCAATAATACTCTGTCATTGAACTGCTGAAGGAGCCCTCCGATAACCGGCCATGTGCGTAATTGCTCCGGCAGCCTTTGGAGTGCCCCGCTTGCGACCCACTCGCGAATGGCCTGTTCAGCCGTACTCGCTTCACGTGCCAGCAATACTCCCATCATTGAAATCGGAACCACCACGAGGGCCAACACTAGGAGGGTGAGACAGGAGGCTGACACAACCTCCCGGCCACGCAGGAACGAGGTGAACCGGACATGGAGTGGATAGGTGAGATGGGCAAGGAGCGCAGCCCACAGAACGGGAAAGAGAAACGGCCGAAACATCAGAGCGATCTGGTACAGCAGCAACAGAAGGAAAGCAAAAAACACGGCAGTGAAGAGCTGCGGCTTCGTCATGGGTCGGACACGAAAAGGAGAGGACCGGCAGACCTATCGCCGCGCGTCTCCGCTGGACTCTTTCTCGAGCACCACAACCTGCTTCGCTCGATGTGCGGAGAGATCACTCACACCACCCGGCAATTTGAGAAGCTCGTCGGACCAAGCAGTCACCCCCATATCCGTCGAACCCTGGAGCTTCGCGCCGTCTTCCATGATAAGGACCGGCGTCAAGACTTCTCCGATGAGCGTCGACGTCTTCAATAACTGGACTCGCTCCTTCGCCGTCACCTTCGCCTTGATGCGGCCGCTGCTGACGATGGTGCCCGCGATGATCGTTCCCTGCACTAACCCATCCTCCCCGATAATAACATGTCCCTTGGTCTGAATCTCGCCATCGAGGCGGCCATCGATCCGCACCGTCCCTTCGACATGAATCTCGCCTTTCAAGACAACCCCTTTAGCCAAGAGGGTAATGTTGTCGTCCCCGGCAAAGTTGCTACTCTTCATGCGTCATCCTCCCTTCACAGTCAATAATTGACGCCAGCTTACACCATTCATCCTACCAAGGCCTAGGAGAATCCAAATGTATGCCGCAGACGTTCCCATATCCCCTCGCCATGCACTTCACAGTAGACGCCGGGCTCTGTCCCCTCGATGAACACCTCCGAGATCTGCTCGGGGCACTGCGACGTCGCCAACTGCCCGGTCTTCGGATCAATGGCGCGGACGACGACACCCGGCGGCGCCACAAACGCGGAAACCGTGGGTGGAATGATCCGACTCGCGAGATCCATCCAAATGGGCAACGCCGCCTGCGATCCTGTAAGACGCAACGGTCGTTCATCATCGAACCCCACCCACACCCCCATCACCACGTCAGGCGTGTAGCCGACAAACCATGCGTCACGATACCCATCGGTGGTGCCGGTTTTTCCGGCCAATGAACCTTGAAACCCCAGAACGTTGGCTTTTCTCGCCGTGCCGCGCTGGATGACGCCTTCAAGGAGGGAGGTCAACACATAGGCCCCTTGAGGCGATGCGGCCTGTTGCCGATCCTGCACGCCATTCCACACCATGTCACCTTGTCGATCCCTGATTGAGCGCACCGCCGTCGGCCCGACAGCAATCCCTCCGTTCGCAACGGCTCCATACGCCGAGGTGATCTCCATCAACGACACGGACGAACTGCCTAAGGCCACTGAGGAAAGATCGTCGCCGATGACGCTTGTCACGCCAAGACGATGCAGCAGCTGTACGATCGGCTTCGCCCCCAGCATCTTGGCTGCGCGTACCGCCGGCACATTGAACGACTGTTCCAACGCGCTCCGTACCGTCACGGGCCCATGAAATTGTTTGTCGTAGTTCTGCGGAGACCACGAACCGGTCTCCGATTCAAAGGTGACCGGCTCGTCCGATAACAAACTCGCTGCGGTCAACTGGCCGACTTGACTCTCGCGGGCCGCTTCCAATGCGGCAAGATAGACGAAGGGTTTGAAGAGCGAACCCGGTTGCCGCCGCGCCTGAATCGCACGGTTAAATTGACTCCGCCGGTAGTCTCGGCCCCCCACCAACGCCAGCACAGATCCGGTCTTGGGATCGAGCACCACGACCGCCCCTTGCACGACTGATTCCAGTGACGGTGTGAGGTGGGAATGCGCGGCCTCTAATTTGGCCAGTCCCTTCTCCAACGATTGAGCGGCCGCCTGCTGAATCATAGGATCGAGTGTGCTGTTGATCCGCAAGCCTTCCGGCAAATGGGCCACACCAGCCTCTTCCACCTCCCGAAGCACCGCATCGACGAAGTAGGGCGCATCGGTCAGGAGATCCTCTGACGGAGTCACGCGCACCGGTTTCTTCGTGGCACGTGTCCACGTTTCTTCCGTCAGAATGCCTGTCTCCCTTAGCCGCCGCAACACCACATCGCGCCGCTGCTTCGCCGACTCAGGATGTTTCGTCGGCGCATAGCTATTGGGGCCCTTGACCAGGCCTGCGATCATCGCGACCTCTTCGACCGTTAATTCCTGAAGAGTCTTGCCGAAATAACGATGCGCGGCCTCGCTCACTCCATAGATCGAGACGAATCCCGCCTGCCCGAGATAAATTTCATTCAGATAGCTTTCAAGGATGTCCTGTTTCGTATACTTCACCTCTAAGACCATCGCGGCCAGCGCTTCCTTGAATTTTCTCCCCATCGTCCGCTGCGGCGAATAAAACAAATTCTTCGCCAGTTGCTGAGTGATCGTGCTGCCGCCCTGCACCACTCCGCCCTTGATGAAATTGGCCCAGAGCGCCCGCCCAACCGCAATCGGATCGATGCCGAAATGGGAATAGAACCGGCGATCTTCGATGGTGAGGATGGCCTCGACGATCGATGGAGGAATCTGTGCCAACGGAACCCATTCGCGTACCTGGCGCGACTCGCCACGTACTCCGCTCAAGAGTTCCGGTTCCAAAAAAATAGGGAAGAGCGACGATCCATCGAGCGGAGAAAGCACATCCGTCACTCGTCCCTGATCCAGCGGCAACATGACCCTCGTCGCATCAACATGGCCCTCCGGCTGTGGATGAAGATAGACCGTCAAGGCCTTATCAGTGACCTGATAGTCGCCGGGAGTCTGCACCGGAACGGTCACTCGTCGGTAGCCCAGCCGTTGCAGCCGCTCAAGTAGCTGGCTGTGCACAATCGAGAGATTGGGTTGCAGCAGGAATGGCCCACTATACAGACGCAGTGGCGGGTGCTCATCACTCTTGGGCAGAGCGAGAAATGTGGCCAGATACGAGCCATAGGCCACAACGATGAGGCCGAGCACGGCAAGAATGCCCGCGAAGGCGACGCTCAAATATTTGATCCATCGGTCAGGTCTACTCATCGCTCAAAAACCTCGACACAGCATAACCGAAAAACAGGCAAGTTCACCTGGATTATCTGGTTAGTCGGTTTAATCACATACACGAGACACACTAAACACACCAGAAGAACCAATTGGTTTTTACGCTTCACGCGTTCCGATCTTCTGAGGCAGAAGCGAGCCGGCAACCATCCCCATTGCCGCCATGAAAAAACCGACCAGTTGTGGGTGCCAGATCGAGCCGAAAGAGCCGAACAGTTCCAGCCCCGTCCAGGTTATCAGCCCAGCCGCAAGGGCGCACAAGGCTCCCTGCGTCGTCGCTCGAGACCAAAACAGTCCGGCACAGAGTGGAACGAATGCTGCTACCAACGTCACCTCGTAGGTACCCACTACCAGCTGGTAGATGCTGGAACTGGAGATCAGAGCGATCGTCAAAACCAAGACGGCAAAGATCACCACAACCAGCCGCATGACCCGAAGAAACTCCCGGTCACTGAGGTGAGGCAGCAGCCCTTTAATCACGTTCTCGCTCAGTATCACTGACGGCGCCAACAGCGTCGCGCTGGCGCAGCTCATCACCGCCGAGAGGACGGCCCCGAAAAACAGGATCTGTGCGAAGACCGGTGTGTGGCGCAGAATCAAAGTCGGCAACACCAGCTGAGAATCCTGGTCGAGCAGCGTCGTGAACAGAGCCGGATCGATCAGCGTCGCCGCATAGGCCAAAAACATCGGGACAAAGCAGAAACAGAAGTAGAGTGTGCCGCCCAGCAGCGATCCACGGACAGCCGTGCGTTCGTCTTTCGCCGAGGTGATGCGTTGGAACACGTCTTGTTGGGGAATCGACCCCAACATCATCGTGATCCAGGCTCCGATGAAGGGTACCCAAGCCGCAAACGTAGCCGGCGGAAATAAATCCAGCTTGCCGGCTTGGGCTGCATGGCTGATGACCACATCCACACCTCCGGCTAACCCGCTTACGACAGATGCGATATAGAGTAATCCTCCCATGATCACAGAGATTTGGACAAAGTCCAGAATGGCGACGGAGAACATGCCGCCGAACGTCGTATAGACCAGGACGATCACTGCACCGATCACCATCCCGACCGGCTGACTCACGGCGCCCTCCGTGACCGTGTTCAGCACGAGTCCAAACACTTTGAACTGCGCAGCCACCCATCCGAGATAGGACATGGCAATACACACGGCACAGACAACCTCGACGACGCGGTTGTACCGCAGACGATAGAAGTCGCCGACGGTCAAGAGATTCATCCGATAGAAACGGGGGGCAAAGAACAACCCGACCAGAATCAGGGCAAGGCTCGACCCAAAGGGATCGGCGACAACGCCGCGTAACCCTTCCTTCACAAATGTGGCTGAAATTCCGAGGACGGCTTCTGCGCCGAACCAGGTTGCAAAGACCGTTGCGATGACGATCGGGAGCGGTAAGCTTCGACCGGCTACCGCAAAATCCTTCGCGGTATGGACTCGCCTGGCGGCAGCCAGTCCGATCCCCACCGAGAGGAACAGATAGAGGATGACGAACCCAAGAATCATGCAGGCGGTTTCGACATAGGTGTGGGAGAATTCTAACGAGGCTTCAGCAAGGGCGCAACGACAGATGCAAAATGACGCCAATGGTACGGCTGAGTCGTCATCAGGCTTTTTGCTCTCTCAGTCGTAACTTTCCGGAATGCCGGCAGACTTTTTCAGCCTCCTGCTTGCACCCCTGTTCCCTTGAACGATTGCATGTTAGTCTAATATTCGTTGCTCGCAAGAGAGGAAACCTATGAGGGATCTTCCAATCTATCGGCTAGACTCTCCTCAGAAAAGTGTCGGGCTGTGGTCCCAGCTCTTCATCGGAGCGATAGGACTGGGAATAGTGTTGGCTGGACTACCGGCTCAGGCGGACGAGTCACACACACCGTGGGAATGCTCAAGTTATACCGGTGACGCCCACACTCGCTGTGTGGAGACCTTCGCGGAATGGCAGCGCGACCAGATCACGGCACTCCAAGCAAAGGTACAAGCACAACAAGAGACCCTCAACCTCTTAAAAGGTCAGCTCGACCGCCAGACTTCCACAACTGCCGAGCTGCAACGTCAACTGGCACGACCGCCCGTCGTTGTGCAAACTTCCCCTCCCCTTTACACGTATCCCTCTGTAGGACTCAGCTTTTCCCTGGGTAGTCCCTGGATCTACGGATCTCCATTTTTTGATCGCCCATACATCTTCGGCCCACGCTACTATGGACCGCGCTACTGGGACCACCGCTGGTGACGACTGGTTTGTTTCGTTTATTTAGTTGATTTGGTTCATCTGGTAGTTTCGTCAACCAAAAAACCAGACAAACCGAACAAACCAAATAACGGTCTCCGGATACTGGCGGACTTTTTCAGCATCCTGCCAAGCATAATTGTCTTGAGCCGGACCGCAATATCGCATACCCTACAGCAGTTCAAGCCCTCATGATATCAATCCATCGCAGTCACACATCAAAGAAAGGGAACCTCATGCGCGTTATTGTCTCCTGTTTGATCACCCTGCTCTGCCTTGGGACCACTACGGCATTCGCGACGGCCCAGGAGCCCACAACCGACGAACAAAAAACCCTGTATGCCTTGGGATTAGCTATCAGCCAATCGCTCGGAACGTTCAGCCTGAACGAGTCTGAACTCGAACTTGTAAAATCCGGCATTGCCGATGGGGTCTTCAAAAAGACCCCCAAGGTAGACCTCCAGACGTTCGGCCCGAAGATTCAACAGCTGCAACAGGCTCGCGCCTCGGTCGTTGCAGATGCGGAAAAGAAGGCGGGGGCCGCATTCCTCACAAAAGCTGCAGCAGAATCTGGCGCCAAAAAAACTGAGTCCGGCGCAATCCTTACGACCATCAAGGAAGGGAAGGGCGCGACCCCGAAAGTCACGGATACTGTGAAGGTGCACTACCACGGAACTCTGACCGACGGGACAGTGTTCGACAGTTCCGTCAAGCGGGGCGAGCCGGCCACGTTTGGATTGAATCAAGTGATCAAATGTTGGACGGAAGGGGTCCAGCAGATGAAAGTCGGCAGCAAAAGTAAGTTGGTCTGCCCATCAGCTATCGCCTATGGGGACAAAGGCGCGCCCCCTATGATCAAGCCCGGTGCGACGTTAGTGTTTGAAGTCGAACTCCTTGAAATCGTGACCAAGGAAGCCCCCCACTGAAGTCTTCACGAGGCCGAGCGGGAACATATCCCGCTCGGCCTCGTGCCCTTTTCCGCACGCATCAAGCAAGCACGTTCTGCCGTCTTCTCTCTTGAGGGCGAGCGAGGCGGCCTTCGCTTCCCCAGACTGACAAATTTGTCTTGATCCTCATGCACAACATCGCATAACGTACTGGGCTTCAGGTCTTGCAATATCGAGTCTGGCGCAGTCACACACAAAGAAAGGACAGCTCATGCGTTTCGTTGTCTCCTGTTTGGTGACCCTACTTAGCCTTGGAGCCACTGCATCATTCGCGGTAGCCCAAGAGCCCACGACCGATGAACAAAAAACCCTCTATGCGTTAGGACTCGCCGTCAACCAGTCGCTCAGCAACTTCAGCCTAAGCGAGCCTGAATTTGAAATTGTGAAGTCCGGCATCACCGACGGGTTTTTCAAACGGCCTGCCAAAGTGGACCTTCAAGCCTTTCACGCGAAGATTTCACAACTGCAAGAGGCTCGCGCAGCGGTCGTCGCAGAAGTGGAGAAAAAGGCGGGAGCCGCATTCCTCGCGAAAGTCGCAGCAGAACCCGGCGCCAAGAAAACCGAGTCCGGCGCGATCCTCAAGACCATCAAGGAAGGGAATGGGGCCACCCCGAAAATCACAGATATGGTGAAGGTACACTATCAAGGAGCGCTGATCGATGGAACCCTGTTTGACAATTCCACCAAGCAAAGCGAACCTGCCTCGCTGAGAGTGAATGAAATGAGTAAGTGTTGGGTCGAGGCTATACAACAGATAAAAGTCGGCGGCAGGAGCAAGTTGGTATGCCCGTCGAATCTTGCCTTTCGCGACAAAGGCCTTCCTCCTCTCATCAAGCCAGGCGCTACGTTAGTATTCGATATCGAACTCCTGGAAATCATCGCTGCCAAGTAGCTCGCACTGTGGTCTCCACAACGTCGAGCGGGACATTCTCCCGCTCGACGTCGCACCCTACACAGCATCTTCCTAGCGACCTTTAGGCATCTGATTGATCCTTCCAAGCTTGCGCGTTATGTCTCTAGGGATGGGGGCTGATGGATCTTCCACTGCGCGCGACCATTCGTACCTCTTTCCCAGCTCAGTACTCAGCCAAGCAAGGACATGAGAAGCTTTCGACTGCGGCCGTCGAGCGAGGCCCTTCTGAGTTTTCAATCTCTTTAGAGGGACCAGGCAAACCGTCCTTCACTGCGCGTATCCTCACAATCCCCTATTTTCATTTGAAGGTGGCCTGGTCGATCCTCAAATACGCGCGTCAAACGAGCACATTCTGATCGTGCGCGTTCTGCGAGCAAGAAGGGCACCTGGCCACTCCCTCCCACCCCACTTGCAGTTCTCCGGCCCACCCCGTACACTAATGATTTCACGATCCAGCCTGGCCTGAACAGTCCTGCCTGATCGTTTATCAACTGATCACTCATGTCGTCATTCATTCGGTAGAGCTATGCCACCTACAATTCTGTTGAGTTGCGAGTCCATCAGCAAAAGCTACGGGGTAAAACCGCTGTTTACCGATCTATCGATCGGGTTGGCCGAAGGCGACCATGTTGGATTGGTCGGACCTAACGGCTCTGGTAAATCGACCTTGCTGAAGATCATGGCAGGGCTCGAAGAACCGGATGAGGGCACTCGATCCATGCGCCGACAACTCCGCATCGGCTACGTGCCGCAAGACCCGTCATTTGACGGAACGCATACGATCGAGGACGTGCTCGCGCAGGTCTTGATCGACGAAGGTCATGACCCCCACGACCATAGCGGTCGCACGTCCGCGGCGCTCAGTCTCGGAGAGTTTCCCGCAACCGACCAATCCACCGCCACGCTCTCCGGAGGATGGAAAAAACGCCTGGCCATTGTCCGCTCGCTGATGCTGGAGCCGGACGTCCTCCTGATGGACGAACCAACCAACCATTTAGATGTCGAAGGCATCATGTGGCTGGAACGATTGTTACGCGCCGAAGCCCGAGCCTTTCTCGTCGTCAGCCACGATCGGCGTTTTCTCGAAGCCGTAACATCGCGGATGATCGAGCTGAATCGCAGCTATCCTACCGGGGTGTTCGAAGCCAAGGGCAACTACAGCGACTTTCTGGAACAACGGGATGCTGCGCTGCACGCGCAAGCCAACTATGAGGCGTCATTGGCCAATCGTGTCCGCCGCGAAGTAGAGTGGCTCCGGCGCGGGCCCAAAGCTCGCACGACGAAAGCCAAATCGCGGATCGACTCGGCTGGCCGCTTGATCGAGGAACTGAACAGCGCCGACGCCAGGAAAGACCAAGGCACGGCCGGCATCAACTTCACCGCATCGGGACGCAGGTCGAAACAGTTGGTCGAGGCCGTGCAACTCTGCAAATCGCTCGGCGGGCGACCGATCGTCACAAACCTCGACCTGCTGCTCGGACCGGGCCAGCGGATCGGACTGCTGGGTCCAAACGGAAGCGGCAAGAGCACACTTCTAAAATTGGTGGCGGGCACACTCAAGCCGGACGCAGGCACCATCACCCGCGCAGACAAACTGCGTGTGGTCACATTCGAGCAGCACCGCGAATCGCTAGATCAATCCTCTTCGCTCCGTCGATCCCTCGCCCCGCACGGCGATTCAGTCGTCTATCAAGACCGTTCAGTACATCTCGTTTCCTGGGCAAAACGGTTCCTTTTCCGGCCTGAGCAGTTGGATCTCCCAGTCTCCCGCCTCTCCGGAGGCGAACAGGCGCGGCTCCTTATCGCGCGGTTGATGCTGCAACCGGCCGACCTCTTGATCCTCGACGAGCCGACGAACGACTTGGACATTCCGACGCTCGATGTATTGGAAGACAGTCTGGTGGAATTCCCCGGCGCGCTGATGCTGGTTACTCATGATCGATGGCTCTTAGACCGTGTATCCACGGTGTTGCTCGCACTGGACGGCACAGGCCAAACCGAATGGTTTGCCGACTATGCGCAATGGGAATCCACACAAGAGCGAAACGCGTTAGAACAGGCTCGCACCGCGACATCACGCCCCTCCAAGGCATCCCGGGCTGAGTCGGAATCGACTCCGAAGACAAAAAAGACAGGCCTGTCCTATCGTGAGCAAAAAGAGTGGGCAAAGATGGAGCAGAGAATCCTCCAGGCCGAGGAGGCCATCGCCGCCTGTCAAGCCGCCGTGGAAGATCCTGCCATTGTCTCCAACGCAGCCGCGCTACAAGAACGATCCGACGCGCTGGATGCAGCTCGCACAGCCGCGGAACGGCTCTATACCCGTTGGACCGAACTTGAGGGCAAGCAAACACAGTCCGCCAGCCAGCTCTAGCAGGCTGCTGAAAAAATCCGCCAGCAGCGTTCTCGCATCGTTCAGGCCCTCAACGTACCCCAAGGGTACGCCTCGGGCCTTCACTCGCTGCGGCCTTGCTGGGCGGCCTTTTTGAGCAGCCTGGGAACCGTGCTCATGTTGCCTAGCTGTGCGGAACCTTCGATGTGCGTGCGTGCCAACATAGTTTTTCCGCAGACTGCTAGACCTACAGCCTGATGTCATCGTCGCGCGCATCGCTGCGAATAAAGGGTGCCGTTACTTTGCACGGTACGGAAAAATCTGTACAATACGCCCATTATGCGCCTTTCGACCTCGCTCTCTATACTGTCGATCCTCTCCTTCACCTTGCTCGCCTCCGGCTGTGAGACAACCGATCGAGCCCTGACGGCAGCTGGACGAGTCGCCAGGGGCCAGACCGGACAGGCCATCATTGATCTCGCTGCGGGAAAAGATCCGGCACAGATCGCCAAGAGGCGACTGGACCAATACACGCGCGACCCCGAAGCGATTCTCAGAGATCTGCGCGAGGCGAAGAAAGACTTTGAATCCATCCTCGCCGTCCTCGGGGTGAATGTCGGAAAAACCTGGGGGAAAAAGGAAGTTCAACTGCCCGAAGCCAAGAAATATGTGAAGTACACGCAAAACTACAAGAGCCGGGCCATCGTCGACTTCGATTCAGGCGAGATCCTGGTCGAGACACTGGACGATCAAGATCCTCAACGAAGTCTCAAGAATGCCGTCGTCACCACGCTTCTGACTCCGCAAGATCCCCGATCGGTCGATTTATTTTCCGACAAGGAGATCGTCCTCACGAATGACAAGGAGCCCTACCTCCTCGGTCTTGTCCTCGATGAGCAAAATAAACCGATCCGCACACCGGCAGAAGCCGAACCATTCGCCGCGTATCTCATGGAAAAGAAATCGGGCACGCGGACCGTCGACCAAGAAGGAACCAAGAAGACGGTTCAGTACGTCACCATGGGGATGGTGTCCAATCTCCCGATGAAGCAGGCGGAGAAATATCGAACGCTGGTTCACCAATTTGCACAGCAATATAACATCAGCCCCAGCCTGGTCTTCGCGGTCATCCGCACAGAGAGCAACTTCAACCCCTATGCAGTCAGCTCAGCCCCCGCCTATGGACTCATGCAACTGGTCCCCACCAGCGGAGGCCGTGAAGCCTACCGAAAAGCGAAAGGCCAAGACGTGGCCCCCTCGCGAGAGTATCTCTTCGATCCGGCCAACAACGTCGAGTTGGGAACCGCCTATTTGAATGTGTTGATGTTTAAGCAGCTGGAAGCCGTGGACCACAATGTGTCACGCGAATACTGTGTGATTGCCGCCTACAATACCGGACCGAGCAACGTGTTCCGCACCTTTTCGCGAGACCGCACCACGGCGGTCAATCAGATCAACAGCCTCCAACCGTCCGGCGTCTATGAGCAGTTACGGAAAAGCCTTCCCTACGAAGAAACCCGCCACTACTTGGAAAAAGTCACCGGCTACCGCAAGTCGTTCGTAAGCTCGTCGGAAAGTTCCAACCAATAAGGTCCAGCAGGGTTGCTGACAGTCGTGCGTCCCTCGTCGCTCACCCACAAACTCACAGCTTGCGAGATACTCTTCACGACCGACGGTGTTTTGAGATACTGTGTCACAGGTGGCGAGCATGCCGCTCAGACTGTTTCCATAATCATCAGACAGGAGCAACTCGTCAGTAACGTTGTGGCTCATCGCCTTCCGGCTGACAAGCGCGGACCAGCGGCTTCCGAGTCGGAACGAGATTGATGCTATTGGCTATCAACCAAGCCGACAAGGCCGTCGGTATCTGATCCAGTTGACCTCGCGAAACCTCTGAGTCTGGAGGCCCCTCGTCCTCCATATTCTGCAAGAGTTGTTTCACCTCGTCGATGTGACTGTCCAGTATTTCACCGATTGGAGACGGCCACTCGGAATATGCCATTTCGTCTAGGAACCGCGTAAGAGCGATAATCTGCGCAGGTGAAAATGGAGGCGGCTCTTTGGAGACATTGGACCTGGTACCGTCCTGAGGTATCCCATTCCCTATTTCCTCCTGAGAGTATGCAGGGTGGGCAGCAGTCTTCGACTCGACGATTTCTACGCTTAGGGGCCGTGACCCACCTGACTGCAGGAGTCGATCTTCTGTCGGAATCGTCTCTTTTTGCAATGATACGCTACCATCTACCAACGTGACTGGCGTCTGGATCACGTTCGTCAGACTGATCGTCATGGCTTCGTCGTAGGTCAGCCCGCCGCGGTCCGTCACCCGAACCGTCACACTATGGCTCGGGGCACTCTCATAGTTGAGCAAGCTGCCGTTGGCCACGGTGAGCACGCCCGTGCTCGCATGAATGGCAAACCGTCCGCCCGCCGTGTTGGTCAAACTGTACGTCTTGGTATCCCCGGCATCCACGTCGGTGCCCGTCACCGTCCCGACCACCGTGCCATTGGCCGCATTCTCCGCCACCCGGCTCGCCGACAACACCAGGTCCGTCGG